>Ga0222639_1000053_pt1 | contig 67491 bp, 57 predicted proteins | sample AntAcemetagen185_FD_179863 | JGI IMG/M metagenome (GOLD analysis project Ga0222639, IMG submission 179863) | Saline water microbial communities from Ace Lake, Antarctica - #185 | ecosystem: Environmental > Aquatic > Non-marine Saline and Alkaline > Saline | place: Antarctica: Ace Lake...
AAGAAGCTTCTAAAAGACTTGCATTAAAAAAGAAACTGGATTAACTTACAACCGTTCTGCTGTCTGAGGGTGGGGGATTTTGACCCGGCCACAGGTGGGGGATTTTCAAGTGGCCATCGGGGCTTGGTAAAACTTGACGAAACGCTTCTTGAAATGATACGATTTCACCCATAAGGCATGGCTCCTATAATTGTTTTTTGTGATGAAAAAAAATTATAGCATGCCTTATTCTATTTTTGTCTCAAATAATGCTTCTATATTTTGCTTTTATGATCTTTTCTTTCCTGTCAATTAAGCATTATCTCTTTCGGGACAGGCTCTAGGTTAGCAAAACCAGGAGAGTGAAGAACAGCTTTTAGAAATAATAAACAGAATAAGACGTGAGGAAGGTTTACCAATAAGCCCAGCAATTTAATATTTTTTAAGTTGTTATAACCTCTTCTTACACAGACTTAATAGCGGCCCTATCAATGTCCACTGGCAGACCTACACGCATACATGATTTTGATATATGGGGACAGGGTGGGGACAAAAACAAAAAATCCTATTAAAAAAATAAAGGGTTTCAGCATAAATCTGCTGAAACCCCTTATTCTATTGGTGCCTAGGACGAGAATCGAACTCGTACAGGGCAAGCCCCGAGGGATTTTAAGTCCCTTGCGTCTACCAGTTCCGCCACCCAGGCATTGATTTCTCAATCTATAATTTATACAGATTTTACTTTATTATGTCAAATATGATTTTCCTTCTTGCGTATTGTTTTTCTCTCTGAATACTGGTAAAGTATTAAAAACATTAAACATTGTCGATTTTCAAACTGGTTTTTACCCCCACCCCCCCCGCCTTTCTCTGCCTGTCTTGCCGAAGTTTTAACGAAGGCAGGTGTACTCTGTGACTCGAGCGAAGCCCCGATAAACCGGGACAAGCGGGCGGTAAAAATTGTTTTTTTATCCATAGATTTTATTGAAGACCCAAAAAAATATAAAAAACAAAGGATACTCCATGGCTAATGATATCAAACAGCGTCTAATCTCTCTTCTTCTCGAAAAATCATTCAGATACACCGAAGAACCCACCTTTAAACTGGCCTCCGGAAAACTGAGTAATTATTATATAGACTGCAGAAAAACCACCTATTCGCCTGAAGGACAGTTCCTGGTTGGAAGCATCATTTTTGAGATGATAAAAGACCTGAAAGTTAACGCCATCGGCGGACTGACCATGGGTGCCGATCCTATCTCCTGCTCTGTTGCCTTTGCTTCACACATTAATAAAAACGGGATTGGATCTTTTGCCATCCGTAAAGAAAGAAAAGCACACGGCATGCAAAAACAGGTGGAAGGCGATGTGAAACGGGGAGACCGGGTCATTATTATTGATGATGTCATCACCACCGGCGGCTCCACCATCAAGGCAATCGAGGCCGCAAGAAGAGAAGGCCTTGAAGTCGTCAAGGTCATCGTTCTGGTTGACCGGGAAGAAGGCGGTAAAGAAGAGATCCAAAAACATGTCTCAGAAGTTGACGCAGTCTGCACAAGATCAGAACTTCTGGAAGCGTATAAGAAAAGTGCCTAAAATACTTAGAGTACTTAAAGTCTGAAAGCCGATTATATTTATCTGCCACCGCTGGTATTTTATCTTGCCGTTTGTCCTATTAGGTTTTTTAAATCACATGGTAACGCAGAAAAGATCCCGCCCCTGGGAGTCTTGCCTAAGGTTTTCTCCAAAGCTCTGCGAACTCTGTGAGAGGAGGGGTTTACTGCTTTTCCATCAAGCACCAGCGCTCCTGCATTCGGACCCGAATGCTACTTTCCAGCCCTATTGTACAGATCAAACGCCAGCCATTCCCGCCTGCAAATCGGTTCTTCCGGTTCCCAGAGAGACGGAAGGTTCTCTTTTGTCTGCCACTGAAAATAGGGAAAACGGTGGCAAACCATTGAAATACCCGCCGGCACTTTAATTTCTTCTTTTTCCATAAAAAACCATGACAACGCCCATAAGATCTCTGAAACCGGCCCGCATTTCCAGCTGAGTTCTTCTACCAGCATCTCTTTATCCATGTTTTTGATGAAAGAAAGAAGGATCGGAACGATATTTCCCCAGATTTCCTGAGCCGTTTCATAGGAAACTGTCTTTTCGATCAGTTTTCTACGGGTATCAAGGGGAATAAGGTTAAGATCATTTATGATGAATTTATGCACATCCTGAATGGTTAAGGTCAGCCCTTCCTCCTTTGAAAGGCGTAAACCCGGTAACTCATCAAAAGGCCTTACGATTATTGATTCTTCCCGGTAATAATCAAAAAGCTCCTTTACCCATGCAGCAAGGTTGTATCCCTTTTCAAACGGCAGCAGATTATCCGGCAGAACGAACTTTTTGGTATCTTTAAATTCCTTATATATCCTTTTTATGACTAAATCACCCATCAATTACCTCCGCAGATTAATTTTTTTATACTTTAAAATATTATTTTACCACAGTTATATAATTTAATTAATAAATAGCTTAAAATTTAAGGCAATTTAAGGTGTTGCGATTTTAAACCGGTATAAAATTTTGTTTGATTCGATTATTTTTCTATGATATAAAGAATATTTACAATTAATTACAAAGACCAATAAGCTGTAACCATTTTAGAGAAGGATCACGAACTATGGTAAATCTGACCATTGATGGTAAAAAAGTTAAAGCAACAGAGGGAAGCACCATATTACAGGTCGCCCGTAAAAATAAAATAAAAATCCCCACACTCTGTTCAGTAGATGCCCTGGAACCTTACGGCGCATGCAGAGTCTGTGTGGTTGAAATTCAAATGAATAAAACATCTGTCCTTGAGACTTCCTGCACATATCCGGTAGCAGAGGGAATGGATGTCAGCACTAACTCCCCAGCCGTTATCGAAGCCAGAAAATTTGTTCTCGACCTGCTTCTGGCACGCTGCCCAAATGTAAAAGCCATCCAGGAACTTGCCGCAGAATACGGCATTGAAGGTCCTGCAGATCATTTAACCGTTGAAAACGAATACTGTATCTTATGCGGTCTGTGTGTAAGAGCCTGCAATGAAGTTGTAAAAACAGGCGCCATCAGCTTTTTTGGAAATGGTAAGAAAAAAGCAGTCGGCAGTCCATTTGGACTTGCCGCAGAAGACTGTATCGGCTGCGGAACATGCGCCTTTGTCTGTCCCACAGGCATCATAAAAATGAGGGACATTGAAAACGCCACTGAAAACATGCCGGCCGGAGAACTGCAGATCGGCCCTGAAAGAGTCATCGAAAACTGGAACCGTAACCTGAAACTGCAAAAGTGTAAAGAGTCGGACAATCCGTATGCGCCCGAGTTCATGCTGGAAAGATTTAAAAAGACCATGCCGCTGACACCCCAGTTTTTCAATATCGCACCCAGCTATCGGGAATACCCTGTCGTTGATGAAGAACGCTGTGTGGGTTGCGGTGCCTGTATTGATGAGTGTCCGGTAGGCGCAATAAGGCTTATAATAAAAGAGGGAACCACAGACGAGGTCCGTTCCAATATCATGCCGACACATTGCTGTGGATGCAGAACCTGCACCATCTATTGCGTCAGATCTGCGATCCAGGTACCGGCAATCGCATAACAAAAAATCTTTGCAAACAACACAAGACCTGCAGACCCTGCAGGTCTTTTTTATTATCAGTGAATAAACTGTTACCAAATCATCAAAAAAGTATTGAAGATTTTAACGCAAAAGGTAATAATATAAGCCAATCTTGAAAAACAGATCAAAACTTCCGGGATCAAAAATGTTCGGGGATCGTCCAACGGTAGGACAGCGGGTTTTGGTCTCGCTAATGGGGGTTCAAGTCCTCCTCCCTGAGCCATTTCCTGGAGCGTGTATGAAGATCACTGAAAAAGATATTTTACACACAGCCTCTCTTGCCCGTCTGAATATTAATGAAGGCGAGTTCATTCAAACCATTAAAGATTTAAAAAAGATCCTGACCTATTTCAGCAAACTTCAGGACCTGGACACAAAAGATGTCCTTCCCTTCACCCATTCTCATGAAACGGAAAACAGACTTCGGGAAGACGTCCCGAAAAAATCACTGCCCCGGAAAAAGATACTTGAGAATGCCCCGTCTATTCAAGATTCATTTTTAAAAGTTCCAAAAATAATAGGGGTATAGCTCTGTGGAAAAAGAACTGTGCCAGATGACAATCCATGAAACCCGCCACCTTCTGGACAACGGGGAAATATGCGCAATGGATCTGGTGTCTTCTGTTTTTAAAAAAATAGAAAGCCTCGACCCTAAAATAAATGCGTATATAACCACCGCACGGGACACGGCTTTTAAACAGGCAAAAGAGGCCGATAAAAAAATAGCCCGGGGAGAAACAGACCTGTTAACCGGAATACCGGTTGCCATAAAAGACGCCCTGTGCACAAGGGACTTAAGAACAACCTGCGCATCAAAAACCCTTGAAAACTTTATCCCGCCTTATGATGCGACTGTTATTGAAAAGATAAAAAACCGGGGTGCCGTCATTATCGGCAAGACAAACATGGATGAATTTTCAATGGGCTCTTCAAATGAATCCTCATTTTTCGGAACGGCCGCAAACCCCTGGGACATGCGCCGGGTTCCCGGCGGCTCAAGCGGGGGTTCGGCTGCGGCAACCGCTGCGGATGAATGCATTGCATCTTTGGGATCAGACACCGGCGGCTCGATCCGTCAGCCGGCCTCTTTTTGCGGCGTTGTAGGGTTTAAGCCCACCTACGGCAGGGTATCAAGGTTCGGGCTGGTATCATACGCCTCATCACTTGACCAGGTCGGAACCCTCACCAAAGATGTTGAGGATGCCGCAATTCTGCTGGACTGTATCAGCGGATTTGACCCGAAAGATGCCACTTCATCAAAAAAAAAATCTCCCTCCTGCCGAAGTTTTTTAAAAAAAAACATAAGCGGTTTGACCCTCGGCATACCGGCTGAATACTTTCCGGACACAATTGACAGTGAGGTAAAAAAAGCCGTATTTAACGCAGCAGAAAAAATGAGGGTAATGGGTGCAGAAATAAAAAGGATCTCCCTTCCCCGCACCGAATATGCTGTAGCCGCATATTATATTATCGCATCGGCTGAAGCAGGCTCTAACCTGGCCAGATATGACGGTGTAAAATATGGGCACCGGAGCAGCAATCACAGGGATTTAAAAGAGCTGTATAAAAAAACCCGCTCAGAAAGTTTTGGAAAAGAAGTAAAGCGCCGGATCCTACTGGGAACATATGTGCTTTCAGCCGGCTATTATGATGACTATTATAAAAAGGCGTCACAGGTCAGGACGCTTATTTTCAATGACTTTAAAAATGCCTTTAAGGACTGCGACCTTATTCTTACCCCGACCGCGCCTTCTGCTGCATTTTTGGCAGGTGAAAAAACAAAAGACCCTCTGGACATGTATCTTTCAGATGTTTTCACCATTCCGGCCAGTCTTGCCGGAATACCGGCCGTATCCATACCCTGCGGGTTCACCCGAAAAGGACTTCCCCTTGGGATACAGCTGATCGGAAACAGTTTTGAAGAAGAAAAAATAATAGGGCTGACACATGCTTTTGAACAAAGCACTTCCTGGCACCTGAAAAAACCGGTGCTGCCAGACTGAAATCATCAAGGCGGATATCTTAAGTTCTCAAAAGTTCGGTAATTATAAAATTGATAGAAAACAGAAAAAAATTTAAGGTCAAATGGTTCCTGCTGTTTTTTGCTGCGGCCAATCTGCTTTTAAGCTTAAACACCACTTATGCAGCAAACCGTCTTTATGACTTACGCCACTGGACCGCACCCGCCTACACCAGAATCGTACTGGACCTTAAGCACTCTGCAGAATACAGCTCTTTTGTGCTGACAGATCCTCCCAGACTGGTAATAGACCTGAAAAATATTGATCCCCATATACCCAAAAACTTTGCCGAAATAAATGACGGCATCGTAAAAACAATAAGACTGGCAAAAAAATCAAAAAACGTCGTCCGTATTGTAATTGACCTTAAAAAATCATCCGACCATAAGGTCTTTCCCCTGAAAAAGGTTTCAAATAAACGGCCAAGGCTTGTTATTGACATTACCCGGACAGACCTTGAAAAATCTCACCGGAAAAAAAGAGCGGCAACAAAAAACCTTAAGAAAAAAGGCAATTATATTGTTGTGGTAGATGCCGGACACGGCGGTGAAGATCCGGGCGCAGTCAACCGGAAAGGATTAAAAGAAAAAGATATTGTTCTAAAAATTGCAAAAAACACGGCAAGGCGTCTGAACCGTAAAAGTGGGATAAAAGCTTACCTCACCCGAAAGGGAGACTATTTTATTCCGCTTCGAAAAAGAATCATGATCGCAAAGGAGTACGGCGCTGATATTTTTATAAGTATCCATGCGGATTCCAGTTTTTCAACCAAAGCTTACGGCACGTCTGTATACTGCCTGTCTTTTAAAGGCGCCTCAAGCAACACTGCCCGGATGGCTGCCCGTAAAGAAAATGCTTCCGACTTTGTGGGCGGTGTACCGCTTGACCATAAAAACAGCAGCTTAAATTCAATCATATTTGATCTTGTCCAGACCCACAGTTTAAATTCAAGCCTGAACCTTGCAAAAATCATGCTGAAGAAAATATCAAGGATCAACAGACTTCATAAAAAAACCCCTCCCCAGGCAAACTTTGCAGTTTTAAGGGCGCCGGATATCCCTTCGATTCTCATTGAAACAGATTTTATCAGCAACCCTAAACGCGCAAAAAATATGCGGACCCGATGGTTTCAGGATGAATTTTCAAAATGCATCACCTCGGGTGTTGTTCAATTTATTTCAGGAACCAACCTTCAACCCTCAGGCATAAAAACACCTGTTTTAAGAAAAGCAAAAACCGCACCGGATTTTCACAGGGTAAAGAGAGGCGAGACCCTGTCCGGAATCGCAGAAAAACATAAGATGTCTGTTAAAGACTTAAGACGCTTAAACCGGATGTCTGCAAGAACAACCCTTAAAACAGGTGCAAAATTAAAGATCAAACCGGGAGAAAAAATTAAAACAAAAGCTGTCACCGGCTACCACACGGTCAAAAGGGGAGAAACTCTGTCCGGAATCGCTGAAAAATATAAGATGTCTGTTAAGGATTTAAGGAACTTAAACCGGATGTCTGCAAGAGCAACCCTTAAAACAGGTGCAAAGCTAAAGATCAAACCGGGAAAAAAGATTAAAACAAAAACTGTCACCGGCTATTACACGGTCAAAAAGGGAGAAACCCTGTCCGGGATCGCTGAGAGATATAAGATGTCTGTTAAAAACTTAAGAAGCTTAAACCGGATGTCTGCAAGAACAACCCTTAAAACAGGTGCAAAATTAAAGATCAAATCTGCCGCAAAACCAAAAAGAAAGACCTTTAGCGGATACCATACCGTTAAAAAAGGGGAGACCCTGTCCGGAATCGCATTAAAATATAATACAACGGTCAGCCGCATAAGACAGCTAAATGCCTTCTCACCGAAAAAAACCCTTAAAACAGGCACCAAAATACGGGTCTCTTCTTCGGTAAAAGCATCAAGGAAATATCACACCGTCAAAAAAGGGGAGACCCTGTCCGGAATCGCATCCAAATACAGCTCAACAATTAACCGCCTGCTCAGCCTGAACAACATGACATCAAGGACAACGCTGAATGCAGGTAAAAAATTGAGGATTCTGTAAACCGGTCAGGAACGGCTGAGGGAAAAAGGGGAATACCGCTAAAGGGCAGGGCTACCAGACAGCTGAAGGAAACCTGCATAAAATAATTTATTAAGGTTTTTTAGGTATGTAAAAGATTTGCAAAACATCAAAACTCCCCGCGCACAGAGATTGACGCAAAGACATTATCCTGATATAAAAGTAGACCAGATATATTAATAAATTACATATAAACAGGCAGCCAAACATGAACCCACAGGAAAATACATTAGCCTGCATTCTTATCCCCTCAGGCAAAATAACTGCCGAGACCTTAAGTTCAGTAATGAATGAAGGCGGCACACAGCCCTATGAAACCTGCCAGAGACTTATAGATCTGGGCTTTATCTCTGAAGAAGATCTGTTGAAAACCCTGGGAGAACACTTTGGCACACCTTATACCTCCTTAAAAAAGCATGAAGGCAAAAACCTTTTCATTGAAAATCTTTCAGAAAATTTCATGCGGGGATCAAAATTTGTCCCTCTGGAACTTAAAGAAAACATTCTTACCATTGCCATAAACAATCCCTTTGATGATTACATGCTTGACGCCATTAAAATGGCCACCGGATATGAGGTTAACACCCACCTTGCCAAAGCAGAAGAAATAGCGGATGCCATCAGCTCAGACTCCTCCTCCATGGACAGGATCATTGAAGATTATGATGAGGGGGATATTGCCCTGGATGAAGAAGGAGACATCGATCACCTGAAAGACCTCGCATCGGAAGCCCCCGTCATCAGGCTTGTCAATCTTATCATATCGCGGGCAATAGAACTGCAGGCAAGTGATATTCATTTTGAGCCCTTTGAAGACAGCTTTCATATCCGCTACAGGATCGACGGTGTACTCCACGACATGGAATCCCCGCCCAAAAATCTACAGGCAGCTGTGATCTCACGAATTAAGATAATGTCGAAATTAAACATTGCTGAGCGGCGGCTGCCCCAGGATGGAAGAATAAAACTCCGTGTCCTGGGTAAAGAAATAGATTTCAGGGTCTCGTCACTACCGACCTTATTCGGCGAAAGCGTTGTCATGCGTATCCTTGACAGTGAAAGCATAACCTTTGACCTTGATCATTTAGGCTTCCCCAAAAAAAACCTTAAGACTTTTGAAAATCTTATCGCCCGTCCCCATGGTATCATTCTGGTAACCGGCCCAACCGGAAGCGGAAAGACCACCACGCTGTACAGTGCCCTGAATAAGATCAACGCCCCCGACAAAAAGATCATTACGGTTGAAGATCCCATAGAGTATCAGCTCCACGGCGTTAACCAGATACAGGTAAAAGCATCAATAGGCCTCACCTTTGCAAACAGTTTAAGGTCTATCCTCAGGCAGGACCCTGACATCATCATGATCGGGGAAATCAGGGACGCAGAAACCGCAGAGATCGCTATTCATGCGGCATTGACCGGACATCTGGTTTTTTCAACACTCCATACAAATGATGCCGCAGGCGCCATCACCCGTCTCATGGAAATGGGGATGGAAAATTATCTTGTATCCTCCAGTCTTCTGGGAATACTCGCACAAAGGCTGGTAAGAACAGTTTGCCCGAAATGCGCCCGGACCTATACCCCTGACAAAGAAACTGCAAGTGAAATGGGAATCGCTCCCGAAGAAGCTGCCGGGCTGGAACTGATCAGCGGAGATGGCTGCGAATACTGTGCAAATACAGGTTTCAGAGGCCGATCCGGAATATACGAGATGATGATGATAGATGATGAGATTAGAAAACTGATCATCACAAATACAGACAGCAAAACAATAAAAGACAAGGCGAGAACCCTTGGCATGGAAACCCTGCGAGAGTGCGGCTGGAACAAGGTCAAAGATAAGAAAACAACCGTCTCTGAAGTCATCAGGGTTACCCAGGTAGAATAACATGGCTGAATTCACATACAAAGCAAGCGACAGAACAGGGAAAGTCGTAGAAGGAAATCTGGATTCCGAAGACGAATCCGCCGTAATCATAAAGCTCCGCGGCATGGGCTATATCCCGATCAAGATCGCCCCAACATCAGGCAGCCAGGCATTATCCCGCTCTTTAAACTTTGATCTGAAAACAGCATCTCCTTTCAGCAAGGTCTCGAGCAAAGACCTTCTCTCGTTTACCCAGGAGCTTTCAACCCTTATAAAAGCAGGGCTTCCTCTTGACAGAAGCCTGACTATCATCATTGAAGTCACCGACAATGAACACCTGAAAGAGACGTCTCAGGAACTGTTAAAAGATGTACGGGGCGGAAAATCATTTTCAGAAGCCCTTTCCAGGCACCCCCGCATTTTCAGCCGCCTTTACGTGAACATGATAAAGGCCGGTGAAGCCGGCGGAGTAATGGACGTTGTGCTAGAACGTCTGGTTGATTTTCTTGAAAGATCTCAGGAATTAAAAAGCATTATTGCAAATGCGATTATATACCCGGCACTCCTCGTAGTCGTGATGGGAGGAGCCGTTGCCTTTCTGCTGACCTTTGTCGTGCCCAGATTTGTGGGGGTTTTCGAATCAACCGGGCAGGAACTGCCGGTTCCCACCCAGATCCTTTTGACCTTCAGTAACGGAATCAAAAGTTACTGGTGGCTCATAGCAGCGGTTTGCTTTGCTTCATATGCTTGGTTCCGCAGATATACCAAAAGCGAACAGGGCCGGTTCAAATGGGACGGTTTCAAGCTTAAGATCGGTCCGGTAAGAGACCTGATCTTAAAAATTGAAGTTGCCCGCATCTCAAGAACACTGGGTACCTTAATTAACAGCGGTGTACCGATTCTGCAGTCTCTTGGGATCGTTAGAGAAATAATCGGAAATGTGATTGTTGCAAATTCGATCTCAAACATCCAGAAAGCAGTAAAAGAGGGAAAGGGCATCTCTTCCCCCATGAAAAATACCGGCATCTTTCCCTCCCTGGCAACGCATATGATCCGGGTGGGAGAAGAGACCGGAAGCATAGAGGAAATGCTGTTAAAGGTGGCTGACACCTATGACAAGGAAGTGCAAAACTCTGTCAAGCGCTTCATCTCCGTTCTGGAACCGATCCTCATCTGTGGAATGGCTGTTATTGTGATCTGCATAATAGTTCCGATCCTGCTTGCGATCGTAAGTATAAACGACATAGCTTTTTAATAGACAAAGGAGAAATAATGAAAAAGAATCAACCGCAAAAAAGAAACAATGAAAAGGGTTTTACCCTTATAGAACTTACCATTGTGATTATCATACTCGGCTTAATGGCAGCCCTTGTTGCTCCGAGAATGTTTGGCAAAGTGGACAAAGCCCAGCAGACCACCACCCAGGCACAGATATCCCTTCTTTCAACCGCCTGTGATACCTTTCGCCTGGACATGGGAAGATTTCCAGAAAATCTGGGTGAACTTATAAATAAAGTTGACAGCAAAAAATGGGAAGGGCCTTATCTTCCAAAGGCAGTGCCGAAAGATCCATGGGGAAACGCTTATGAATACAGATGCCCGGGAGATAACAGCAGGGACTATGATATCATCTCCTATGGTGCTGACGGCACATCAGGCGGTGATGGAACAAACGCTGATATCTGCAGCTGGAAAGCGCTTGGCGACGAGGACGAGGAATAAGATTCCGATGAAGAGAAACTCTTTTTCGGAAACCCGGGGGTTCACACTGATAGAACTGGCAGTGGTTCTTTTCATAATGAGTGTTGTCATTGCGCTGACCGCACCGGGAATCGTGAAAAGTTTCAGCAACCTCTCTTTAAAAACAACAGCAAAAAAAGTGGGCGGCGCACTCAGATATTCAAGAAGCCAGGCCGTAAATACAGGCTCTATATACAACACCATATTTGATACTGAAAATAACAGGGTGATCGTTATGCAGATTCCCTCACCCCCGGCTCCCAACCTGACCGGAAGAGACAACGAAGCAGAAGAGGACCCGGAAGAAACAGATTTCCCCGCCATAAAGCAGCAAAAAAAAGAGCTGAAAACATATCCGTTTCCTGACGGAATAGTGTTTAAACAGATATTGATCGCTGATATCGACAGCCGTGAAGAAGAGGAGGATGGAATATATCAGATCTCTTTTTCTCCCGGCGGCAGCTCCACCGGCGGTAAAATAATCCTTGCGGATGAAAAAGAACGAATGTATCAGATCACGGTTAACAGCATGACAGGAGTCGTAACCGTTAAAGAAAACGAAGAAGATGATGATTAAAGATATAAGCCGGGAACAAAAAGGATTTACACTACTTGAAGTACTGCTTGCAGTCATGATCCTGGGGATATCTCTTACCACGATACTTCTTCAATTTCAGACCGCACTTCACGCCGGCAGCATATCACAGGAAAAAACCATAGCTGTTATTTACGCAAAAGAAAAACTTGAGGAGCTAAAAATAGACAGTGAGATCACCGAATCATCACAGAGCGGCAGTTTCGATGACGGGTATGAGTGGGAAACAGAGATTTCCTTATATGAATATGAAGACCCGACAGATGAAGGCTCCTATGAAAACCTTAAAAACGAAACCTATAAACTTAGATCTACTATAAAATGGAATTCAGGCCAGCATAGAAGACAGGCGGAACTCACAACTTTAAAAACCGTTAGAAAAAAAGAATGGTCAGAGTAATGCATCTTTCTAACATTATTCACAATAAAAAATACGGGGTAAAAAATATAGCGCTGACTTTTAAAGACAGCAGATCAGGATTTACCCTGATTGAAATGATGCTGGCCGTAAGTATCCTTGCCATGGTCATCGTTACGATCTTCACCTCACTTAGAATCGGCATTAATGCCTGGGAAAAAGGGGAAAAAAACATCGGCTTTTTTCAAGCCAAAAGGGCGGTCAATGAACTTTTGTTCAAAGAAATAAATTCTGCCTATCCCTACACCATCACCCCGGGAGAACTGGATACACATGTCAAGTATAATGCTTTTTTTGGTGAGCCGGACTCTTTAAAATTTGTATCCTATGTCAGCCCCTCAAAAAGGGATACCGGTCTTTCTCTGCTTGAACTCTGGACTGAAGAAGATGAGGGGCTAATGATCGGCGAAAGCAAGGCTCTGGTTTCAAACCTTTCGGATCTAAATGATATAAACTTAAAGGATGATGAATTTGCTGTTCCCATCTGCCGTGACATAAAAAAACTCGGGTTCAGATACTTTGACCGGAAAAACAAAAATGAAGAGGGAGAATGGCTGGAAAGCTGGAACCCCAAAGACAAAAAAGGAAGACTGCCCCTTTTTGTGGAAATAATACTTGTCTACACAGACAAAGATGATGAAGAAACAGAACAGATGCTTATAATTCCGGTGATGGCATCATCGTGAAAAAGCAACAGAGTCCAGAGCATGGAGTCTGTAATAGCCGTTACCCTTTATGCTGTTGACCTTCACCCTCTGCACCATGAGCTATGCTATTTATTAACGAATTAAAAGTTTTTTTATAAGTTTATCCATGGGAAAATTATTTATCAGAACAAACAATGAAAACGGTATTGCATTGCTTCTTGTTTTATGGATCATAACGCTTTTTGCCGTGATCTGTACCGAATTTTCTTGGACAATGCGCACAGAAACGGTCATCGTAAGAAATTTTAAAGACGGTGAGCAGGCATACTATACTGCAGAAGCCGGAATTAACCGGGCAATCATAGAACTGGAAAAAGCATCAAAAAAAACCGGGCAAAGCACAGAAGATGATCAGGATTCAGATAATCCGGGATCCGAATACTGGGAACCCGGCGGCGGGCCTTACAGTTTCAGGTTTGATGAAAACATATGTGAAATAAAAATTGAGGATGAAAACAACAGGCTGGGGCTGAATGCCTTTTTAAAAAAAGCCAAATCAAATCCTTCTCTTTTAAAAAACCTTATTGAAAGCAAGATCGGGCTCGAAGGAGAGGAAAGGGATATTGTGGCAGACTCCCTCATTGACTGGTGGGATAAGGACAAGAACATTACAGGCGTGAACGGCACAGAAAGTGACTATTACGAATCTCTGGAAAAACCCTATAAATGCAGAGACGGAGAAATTCCCGTGGTAGAGGAACTTTTACTGGTAAGAGGGGTCTCTGAAGAAGTTTATTATGGAACAGCAGAAAAACCCCAGCAAAAAATAACATTGACAAAAGAAGAGCTTGAAACGCTTTTAGCGAAAGAGGGAGACTTAAACCTTCAGAACGAGGAGGAAGAGGAAGAAGAATACGACGATGAAAAGACCAAAACAAATCTGGGCCTGTGCAATATCTTTGCGACATTTTCAACGTCCACCTCTTTTAAACCCAATATAAACACAGCATCATTTGAGCAGCTGCTTTTACTGGAGGGAATAGACGAAGATACTGCCACTGAAATAATTGAAGAAAGAAACAACAGACTATACACAAGTAAAACAGACAGACTGCCGCAGTTCAGCAACTATGAGGTCTGGCAAAAAAATATTCAGGTGAAAAGCTCAAAAGCAACAAAATACTATAAAATAACAGCGACCGGGTTCTCTGAAGACAGACAAATCTCAAGAAGCATCTCCTGCAATATAAAAATACAGAGAAATAAACACACGATTTCAAGCTGGAAGGCCGGACGCTAAAACTGTTTGATATTATATGCATTTACAAGTACAATTGGACAAACTTAAAAATTGTTTTTAATATAAAATCACTTAATTTACAAGCAATAAAAATATCAGGGTAAATATGCGAAGCATCGGCATTGTTTTTAAAAAAGAAGAGATGACACTTGTTTCCTTAAGAGACGGGCTCAGCGACGTCTATCTGGAGGGATACAGGATTATTCCTTTTATGGATTTAAAGGGAAAAGACAGAGAAGACGCCATCCTGAAAAACCTTGAGCGATTTTTAAAAACCCACAAAGGCGCCAGTGATAATATATTTATAGCGCTTCCAAGAGATGTGGCACTCATTCAATTTATAAACCTCCCCATGGCGGTTGAGGAAAACCTGAGAAAATCTCTCGAATATGAGATGGACCGGCATACCCCCTTTCCACCGGATGAAATATATTTTGATTATCAGATCATAAGACGCATCCCTGAAAGCAGTCTTCTTCATTTAATGCTGGTCACCGTAAAAAAAGATCGGGTTGATTACTATCTTAATCTCCTTAAAAAAATAAAAATACGGCCCAGAAATATAGAGATCACAACAACAGCGCTCTTTAATTCTTTCCAGGATTCCATAACACCGTCAGAAAAACTGTTTGACCTTAGCTGGCTCAGAAACAACAAAACCTTAAAGGAACGCTATCTCAAAGGGATCATTAAAAAATCTCCGAAAATAGCCGGTTTTTTCAAAGAAAGAAAAGAGGAAAAAAGAACGCCGTCAACGGACATACTGATAGAATATCTCGATAATAATAAATATGAACTAAACCTGGTAAATGAAGACACACTTTATTATTCGAAACCCTTTAACACCTCAGAAGAAACACTGGAAACGCACTTTAAAAAAATTCACGATAACGGATTAAAATCAATCATCCATCTTCCTTCCGAAAAGAACCGGGACCGGGAAACAAAATTTATACTTTCCGGCAAGGAAATGGGAAAAGACTACACAGAACATGCTGCGGAAGAAATAAAAAGCAGTTTTTCCATATTGAACAGCTTCAGGATACGTCCAGACAAAAACAGCAGAGGAGCGGCTGCTGCTGTTCTTCCCATCCTTACCGTACCTATCGGCCTTGCTTTAAAAGGGCTTAAAAGTGTTGCTGTCGATGTTAACCTTGTTCCGCCGGGCCAGCGGCTAAAGAAAAAACGAAGTAAAAAAAAGATAATAGCCGCAGCAGTTCCGATCTTAATTTTTGTTCTAGCCGTATACATTATTATAAACAGCATTAACAAAACAAGCCTACGTGAATCCGCTCTGAATAAAGAACTCAATGAATTTAAACTGAAAGTAAAAAAAGTTGAGAAGCTGCGTGACGAAGCAGAAAGTATAGAAAAATCTTCAATAGCCGTAAGTAAGATAAAAGAAGCGGATCTCAGCAAGATTAAATTCATTGAAGAGCTGACGCTTATCATACCCATGGATGGATGGCTTTCCGATTTTTCATATAATGCTCCCGGCAAAAAAATAAAGCTTTCCGGTTATGCTGTCTCTGCATCTAAGCTGATACCCATACTCGAAGAATCAAAACTGTTTGAAAATGTTAAATTTACCTCTCCGATAACCACTGACAAAAAAAGTGGGAAAGAAAAATTTAGAATTGAAATGACAGTAAGTTCAGGGAAAAGTAAAAAATGAAAGCCTATTCTCGTAACCAAAAATCCATCATTGCACTAGCCGTTGCTGTTATCCTTTTTGCGCTTATAAAATTTTTACTTCTCCCCGCCTTTGAAAAGATCAGCGACCAGAAAACAAATATTAAATTTAAAGAAAAGACCCTGGAAAAATACGCAAAAGCGATTAAACAGCAGGAAAAACTTAACATCCGGCTTAAAAAACTAAAAAGAGAAAACAGAAAAACAATCAAATGTTTCCTTCAGGGAGAAACAGCATCACTTGCCGCTGCAGACCTTCAAAAAATAATCGACGGGATCGCTGAAAAAACAGGTGTTAAGATAAAAAGTGTTAAAGTCATGGATTCCACCGGGAAAGAAGGCTTAACCTCAATACCGCTCCAGATCAAGTTTACTTCTGATCTGACCATGTTTGAAAAATTTATTAATAGCATTGAGAATAATCGAAAGCTCTTGACAATTCCGGCGCTAAAAATTAGGGTTAAAAACAAGAGAAAACCCATGGGCATATCTGTTACCATGACCATCTCAGGTTTTGCACAAAAGGATGAAACTGAAGAATAATAATATTTATATAAAGCGTGAAAATATGAAAAGACAAATAATTTTTTTGACAGTGTTTCTGGCTCTCTCTTTTTCAGCAGGGTGCACAATTGCAAACAAATTTAAGATCAAGGAAACAGCAAATGACTCTGCCGAAACCGGGCAAAGCGTAGAAGCAGAAAAGTCTGACAAAGAAGAACTGCTTAACCAAAAAGGACAAGAAGGATCTCCTGGCGTTCCGGTTAAAATTGAAGAAAAAATTCCTGTTTCGCCGGAAAAAACTCAAAAAAAGGATGCTTCTGAAATAAATTCGAAAAAACAAAACGCGGCTGTGCTCGAAAAGAAAAAACCCGCAGTCCGTGATTCTAAAACAGAAGAAAATATAGCACTGTCAGTTAAAAATATCGATGACAGCCAGAAAATTGCTTTAAACTTTGACAATGCAGACATCTATGAAGTGATCAACTCTTTGTCTGACATCCTCGGCATAAATTATATTATTGACCCGGCGGTCAAGGGAAAGGTGAATATCCATACCAGCAGTGAAATCTCAAGGAATCAGCTTCTTCCTGTGCTGGAAACCATTTTTGATATGAACAATATCGCTCTTGTCAAGTCAGGCAATATATATAAAATTCTGCCTGTAAAAAGCGCAATGGGTGCAATTACAGATATAAAAGAAGGAAAAGAGGTTGATACAGACTCCTATGACAGAACCCTTATCCAGGTAATACCGCTTCAGTATGTTTCCTCATCCGAGGTGATAAAAATATTAAAGCCCTTTTTAAGTAAGGGCGGTGAAATCGTTGAATACAAGCAGGGCAATATCCTGATAGCCTTTGATGCCGCCGCAACCATAAGAAAGATCGTCAGTCTAATAAATATTGTTGACATTGACATCTTTGAACATACCGGAATACATTTCTTTAAAATTGCAAATGCCGAAGTAAAAGAACTCGCCGATGAGCTTGAAACGGTCTTTTCTTCGTTCGGCATTGCTAAAACAACTGACAAGGGTATCGGCATAAAGTTTATTCCCATAGAACGGGTCAGCTGTATACTTGCAGTCAGCGCCATACCGGGTATTTTTGAAAAAGCGAAGCACTGGATAAAGATCCTTGACACGGTTGATAAAGAAGCCGAAGAACAGGTTTTTATTTATTTTGTTGAAAACGGAAAAGCAGAAGAGATCTCAGACGTATTGGAAAAAATATATGGAGATGGAATAACCAAGAATAAATCCACTAAAGCTAAAAGACCTGCAAGTTCAAGAGCAACAAAAAAAACCGTAAAAAATAAAAATGAAGGCTCATCATTTATCCAGGGAGAAATAAAAATAGTAACGGACGAGGCTACAAATTCGATTATTGTCCGCAGCACCCCCCAGGATTACACCATCATAAAAGATACGATCAGCAAATTGGACATCATTCCGAAGCAGGTATTGATCGAGGTCCTTATTGCTGAAGTAAAACTCGGCGACAAGACTCAATTCGGTGTGGAATGGGCACTTCGTGGTGATTTCGCAAAGATCGGCGGATATAAGGGGCAGGACAGAATAGGATTGGGAAATGGTCTTGGGGGCCTGGGCACTAGCCTCTCAGACACAGTGGGAAGCGGCCTTTCTTATCTTTTTGATTCAAACCGTCTAAAAACGTTTCTCTATGCCCAGGCAGACGACAACAAGCTCAACGTCCTGTCTTCACCCAGCATACTTGCTGCTGACAATAAGGAAGCCCGTATAGAGGTGGGCGAAGAAGTTCCCATTGTAACCAGTGAATACGTCCCTATGGAACAGGAGACAAACTCTTCCACTTCCCGTTCGATCGAATACCGGAACACCGGTATTATCCTGACGGTAACACCACGCATCAATGACAAGGGGCTTGTTGCAATGGATGTTACACAGGAAGTAAGCAATGCCAATGAAGTTGCAGAAGGAGGAATACAGTCTCCGGTAATAACCAACAGAAGAGCAGAAACATCCCTTGTTGTTCAGAATAACCAGACAATTGTTATCGGCGGCCTGATTCAAACCCAGCGTGAAAAAAGTGTTACGGGTGTTCCCTTTCTTTCAAAAATACCCTTCCTTGGATATTTTTTCAGCAGAACCATAGAAAAAGACGCAAAGGTTGAACTAATAATCCTTATTACGCCCCACGTCATCGAAACCATTGATGAAGCAAACAGTATTACCCTTGAGATCAAGAAAAAAATGGACACGGTAGAAAAGCTTATTAAAAAAAGCGGCGGCAGCTGGAGCAAATATTAGTGCAATTTTTTTAATATTGTAGCTTCAAGAACAGTTTGAACGGATTGAACGATTAAAATGAAATTTCAAAGTTCAAATTAAAAATATCAAATAAAACTGAAAAACACCAAGGCCAAACCCTTTTATCCTTTTTTCTTTTTTGCCATTCATTTGGCATTTGAACTTTGAAATTTGACTTTTTGATTGTACCGCTTCAGCCTTTGGCTGCGCAACGGTTACACGTTATGAAAATGCTCTAAGATCAAAAAAATGCGGCAGAGACCAACCCTGCCACATTTCTATTTTAAACTTAAAAAAAACACTGCCCCTTTAAAATTTATAGCTCAATGAAAAATAAACAGAACTTCCCTTACCATCCATGATACCGAACACTCCCCGGGTATAATAATTCTTGTCAGTCAGATTTCGGATTCTAAGCGCCAGCTCAAGATTGTCCAGCGGGAAGTCTTCCACAAACAGATTTGCATCAAACACAAGATATGAGGAGAGCTGAGTCCGATTGGAAGACAGCATCGCCCCTCCCCTTGCCAGCTTGCGGTCATCTACATAATTCGCTTCCAGGTTCGCCCGGCAATATTTCAAAAAGCTGAGATCAATACCAAAGTTCATGGTATTGTCAGGAGCGACATTTAAAAAGCTTTCCAGGGTGCTTTCGATGGTCATATTCGGATCATCTTCACTTGGCGTTGGCGTTGACAGGATCGAAGAGGAACCGCTCTGCCGGTCGCCCAGAAGATGAGAATAGTTGGCATACAGCCGCAATGATCTGTGCGGCTGAAAAGACAATGACACCTCAATTCCTTTAATATGATTATTGCTTTTATTTGCTATCTCACCGGAAGCATCCCTTTCGATGATGTCATCAAGCTCATTATAAAAATAATTTACTTCCGCACTGAATATATTTTTATAGTTAAATCCGAGCACGGCCTCATAACTGTCAATCTGCTCCGGGTCAAGGTCAAGCCCTCTCGGCTTTTGAAAGACCACAACAAGACTGGGTGTCCTGAATGCCCGGCCGTAAAGAAGTTTCAAATTGAAATATTCCCAGAAAATATAATTCACGCCGAGTCTCGGACTGGTAAAATCTTCATATTCACTGTGATTGTCATAACGGATGCCGAAAGTCGTCTCAAGGTTCTTTGATATCTTCCATTTATCCTGAAAGTAAAAGGAAAAAACATCCGTATTATAGCTGGAAAAATAGTCACGTTTTACATCCCCGTTCGTAAGTCTAATTGCAGTACCGTCATTATATCGAAAAGAGGAACCCACCGTAGCAAAATTATTTCCAAAAAAGACCCGGTCAAACTTTATATCACCGCCATACTGCCGGTTTGTCTGCTCATAGCGGGAAGGATCATAATTGTCAAGGCTGTCAAAATACTGGAACCACAGCCGTGCGGAAACACCCGTTTTTTTAAAGGAATCATTGTAGCCAGCCTGAACAAAGGAAAAGGACTTCTGCTCAGAACATTCCCGCAGGTGATCTTTTATGGAGTAATGATCTCGATAGCTGGAGAGTCTTCCGGATATCTCAAATTTGTCCTTAAAACCAAGTTTACCGTATAGTTCCCGGTTGTAATCATCAGCGCGTTTATCACGGGTGGAAAGATCGTGCTCAAAATCTTCTGTCCTTGAAAACGTTCCCGATACAAACATATCCCAGCCCGCTTTTTCTGTACCGGCCTGTAGGGTTGTTCCGAACGTATCATAGGAACCTGTTTCCAGCTTAACCTTAACGCCTTTAAGTTTTTTTCCTTTTTTTGTAACCAGATTTATAATTCCGGAAAAAGCATCTGCTCCCCAAAGCGCGGACCCCGGCCCCCGAATGATCTCTATCTTATCAAAGATATCTAAAGAAAGATCAGCACCTCTTGGATAATCAATAGTAGAGGCATCACTCGAAAACGGGACTCCGTCCATCATGACCAGGAATGAATCCGGAATTCCTCTTAAATATATCCTTTCTTTAAGCTCATTTCTATCCACAAAAAATCCAGGAACACCTCTCAATGCTTCTGCCAGAGTTCGGTATTTTTTCAGATCTTCGCTGTTTATAACCACAACCGCTGCCGGAGCCCTCTGGATCGGTTCCTGTTTCCTCGATGCAATGGAAACGGTATAGAGATCCTCGCCAAGAAACATAAGTTCCGTATCTTTAAAAATAGTGCTGTTATCCGGTTCGGAAGCCGCCGTAAACGGCAGAAACAGAAACATCATCCCCGCAAAAATGAGGTCATAAAAAATGAGTCTTCTTCTTGATTTAATCATTACCCTTCACCCTTTAATCGTTTTACAAGTATGCGGAATTTTCCGCGAGTCAGCCCCAGAAGCTTTGCCGCTTCTGTCTGATTATTATTTGCCATCTCAAGTGACTGCCTTACCAGATCCAGTTCAATATCTTCAAGTTTCACACCCTCTTCAGACAGGGCAAAACCCTCTGACAGCTTATCTTCATTTTTACCTGTTAAAAAGCTGAAATGTTCATCACCAATAACACCGCCTTCGGAAAGAATAACCACCCTTTCAATTGCATTTTCAAGCTCTCTTATATTTCCCGGCCAGTTAAACCGGGCAAGCATCTTTTGGGTTTCTTTTGTTATCTTTACATTCTGCATGCCCATTGATTCAGCGCAGCGTGAAAGAAAATGTTCTGCCAGAGGCATAATATCTTTCCTCCTGTCACGCAGAGGAGGCAGATGAAGCGGAAAAACATTTATTCTGTAATAAAGGTCCTCTCTGAAAGCCCCGTCATCAACCCGGCTTTTAAGGTCTTTATTTGTGGCACAGATAACCCTTACATCAGACTTTATCATTGCGGTTCCGCCAACCCGTTCAAACTCCTTTTCCTGCAGAAACCTTAAGAGTTTTGCCTGTGCATCAGTGGGAAGGTCTCCGATCTCATCTAAAAACACGGTCCCCTTGTGTGCGATCTCAAATTTTCCGAGCTTGGTTCTGTCAGCCCCGGTAAACGAACCCTTCTCATGTCCGAACAGCTCACTTTCAACCAGGTTGGGTGAAATCGCTGCGCAGTTTATGGCAACAAACTTGTTTGAACCTCTTTCGCTGTTAAAGTGAATAGCCCTTGAAATAAGCTCTTTACCTGTTCCGCTTTCACCCAGCACAAGAACGGTTGTGCTGCGACTTTTTGAAACCATTGAAGACTGTTTTAAGATCTGCAGCATCTCCTGAGATTCTGCAACAATATTACTAAAATCAAAAGACTCTGAAAGTTCCTCACGGTGAACCTTCTTCACCTCAACAAGTTCTGAAAATCTCATGGAACGCTCAATCGTAATAAGCAGCTCCTCCTCTTCAAACGGTTTGGTGATGTAATCAAGAGCGCCTTCCCGAACAGCCTCAACCGCCGATTCAATAGACCCAAAAGCGGTTAAAACAATAACCGGATAGTCGGGATCGATCTTCTTTATTTCACGGAGCAGCGTTATCCCGTCCATAACAGGCATTTTAAGATCCGTAATCACCATTGAATAGTTGTTGGCCTTTATACGCTTTAAAGCCTCTTCGCCATTTTCAGCTTCTTCAGTACTGTATCCTTTTTCTTCCAGTATGATCTGAAGAATATGCCTTAGCTTTTTTTCATCGTCTACTATCAATATTTTTTTCATGCAGGGTCCTTTTATTTTTACATTTTTCACATCTCAGCAGATAACTTCCTGAAAGCCTTAAATGTCAGTTATTATTTATCGGAAGAAAAATATCAAAGATCGTTCCTCCACGGTCAAAATCACGAACCGTAATCCTTCCCTGATGATTTTCAACATGTTTTTTTACGATGGCCAGTCCAAGCCCGGTACCTTTTGCTTTCGTGGTCACAAACGGTTCAAATATCCTTTCCTTTAATTCAGCAGGGATCTCCGACCCGGTATTAGAGACACTTATCCCGACCTCTGTCTCTGCACATGCCGTCCGGATAGAGATGCTCCCTTTTTTTTCAATCGACTGCACGGCATTATTGACAAGATTTAAAAGAACCTGATAGAGCTGCTCTTCATCCACCTTGATTTCGGGCACATCACCCAGATTAATATTAATCTTTATTTTCTTGTTTATCTCTTCAGGAACCAAAAAATGATCCGAAATCCTCTGAACAACATCATTAATATCAGCACTAGCTTTATGGGGCGGTGTAGGCTTGGCAAATAAAAGAAAATCATTTATCAGTTTGTTCAGCCGCATCACCTCATCCTGTATATAACTGATCATTGTTACCTTAAGCTCCGGCTTGGTGGACGGTTTGGCAAGAATATCAATAGATCCCTTTATAATACCCAGAGGATTTTTAAGTTCATGGGCAATGATCATTGAAAAGTTTCCCACCTCGGCCAGTTTCTCTTTCTGCATAAGCTCTTTATATGTATTTTCAAGTTCTTCTTTTTTAGCCACCAGGGACTCGGCCATGATATTAAAGGATTCCGTAAGCTGCCCGACTTCATCGGTACGGACAACCTCCAGCCTTTCCTCCCAGTTACCCCTGGCAATAGAGTATGTAGCGCCTGCAAGCCTCTGCAAAGGAAGAATAAGGGTACGTGAAAAATAGAGACCGGCAATACCGCCTATAACCGCTGCCAGGGTCGCTGCAATAAATATCCACCAACGAAGACGGTTCAATTTTTTTATGATACTTTTTCTTGAGAACATAACTTCAATACTGCCGATAAGCTGATTTCCAGCCTGATTTTTTTTATCTGTTTCCTCGAAAAAAAGGTTCATCTGTTCGGTTGTATCTTTTTCATTTTCCGGCGAAAAATAAACTGGAACAATGATTTTTTCCTCCTGCCAGGGAAACAGCTTCTTGCCTTTTCCCATATCAACAAAAAACGTCCCGGACTGGTCCTGGATTTTTACACTCTGAACATCTTTCTCCTGAAGAAGATTGTATGCAAGAGATTCAAGGGTCTCCTTATTTTCAATGAGAAGCGGCATCTCAATATTTAAAGCAAGATTTTTAACCAGAGACTCTGCACGGTTTGTAAACTCATCAATCAATGCCTTTTTTGACTGATAAATAAATGCCACACTGAAAACAAGGGAGATGAAGACAATTATAAATACCGTATAGCAGATAAATTTTACGTTCAGACCCCACTTCATTAATCGATCACTCCCTGCGCCTGATTAATAATTTCGGGTGACATCTTGATCCCCAGCTTCTTTGCCGTCTTAAGATCAACACGGATGCTTATCTTCTCAGGCGGAACGATATAGTCTTTTTCAACTTTTTCTCCGCCCAGGATTCTTTTTGACAGTTGACCGGTCTGAACACCTATATTTTTGTAATCAAGAATAAAAGAAAGAAGTGCGCCATTTTTTGCAAACCAGCTGTTATAGCCCACCACCGGTATTTTTCTTTTCAAGGATTCTTTGATGATATAGCTAATAATCTTTTCTGACCGGAGCTGATCATCGGGAATAATCAAAAGAACATCAATTGAAAATTGATCTGAGTTTATGACTGCAGAAATATCTTTTTTAGACAGTATGGGAAATTTAATAATTTCGATGGAAAGCTTACCGGCTTCCCTGTCAAAGGCATCCACTATTGACTGATTTGATGCGGGGTTAAAAAAAATACCCACTTTCTGTCTGGTGTAAAAAGCCTCTTTTATTTTTGTCAGCTGAAAAAACGGGGAGGGCATGTTCAGACTTACCCCCGGAAAAAAATTAGCCCCTATGATCTTCTGGGGATTACGGACCATGCAAAAAACACGGGGAATATCTCCGGTCTCTTTTGAAAGAACATAAGCTGCCTGCGGACCAACCGCAATAATTAAACCCGGACTTTCTTTCTTTATCTTTTTTAATACCCTGTACCCTTCCTCCAGATCTCCCCTTATATCCAGAACGTTTAAAGACCTTCCTTCAAGGGCCTCTTCCAAACCATCAACACAGCTTTTATATGGAATAATATCACTTGATAAAACAATGAAAGCATCAAAAGAAAAAGCAATACCTGGAAAGAAAAAGGATGTTAATGCTATAAAATATATTAATTTATATATTTTTTTCATTATTTATAGTTTAAGACACTGAACATTTTAAATTAAAAAACATCATTTCAACAAACTGTAAACTTTACACCTCAAATGCACCGATCATCCCTCAAAATTCATTGGAAAACAGACACTTATAACAATAGAGACCGCCCCAATGGCTAATAATAGCCAAAAAAATAATCATTCTTGGCTAAGAATAACCATGAGAAAATCCTTTTATTACCCCAGAAGATCAATCCCCTTTTAAAACAGATTATTTTAGGAGCTAAGTTGTTGAAATTAAACCACTTTTAATATTTTTTTGATTTGTCTCACAAAACAGTAAAAGTGGTACGGTCCTTGCCGTAACATTAACTACAAAAACAAAGAGCAAAAACATATTCGCATTATAAACATTATTATCATTATCAATCCACAACTTTTTTATACTGAGAAAAACTAAAATGACAGCACATTACGCAGATAAAAACAGATATAAGGCAAAAAAAGAAAAAAGACGGGTTGTCATCACCGGCGTGGGTGCGGTAACCCCTCTGGGTAATGACATCGAATCAAGCTGGCAAAACCTTATTAATGGAAAATCAGGTATTGCTCCCATAACGCTTTTTGATGCTTCCAATTATCCGGTGAACATCGCTGCCGAAGTAAAGAATTTTCATCTGGACACAGCCGTTCCGGAAGAATTTAAGCCGTTTCTGGGCCGAAGCACAAGTTTCTGCATCAAAGCAGCAGAAGAGGCTGTTAAAAATGCCGGTTTAACCCTTGATCTGATTGACACTTCAGATATCGGCATCTCGATCGGATCAGACGAAGAAAGCGCCAATTTTTCTCTATTTGAAAAAATGTTTGAAAATGCTGACATTCTTGAGCTGCTGATGGCAAGAAAATCAGCAAATGGAAACAGTCACTCCTTTCCGCACTTAGACACATCAAAACATCTTGGTAAAATATGGCCTTTTAGAAGAAGCGCCAACATCGCAGCCAGCATGCTTTCGATACTTCAGAACATCCAGGGCCCAATCCGTACGACTTCAAGCGCCTGCGCATCATCAGCACAGGCAATCGGTAAAGCGGTAAGGATGATTCAGGACAACGATGCTGAAGTCATGCTGACCGGTGGATGCGATTCAATGATCGGAGAATTTTCACTCACTGGTTTTACAAAGATCAGAGCACTTTCCAAAAACAATGATGATCCCGAAGGCGCATCCCGCCCCTTTGACATGAAGCGCGACGGATTTGTCCTCGGCGAGGGTTCCGGAATCCTTATTCTGGAGGAGCTGTCTCATGCACAAAAACGGTGTGCAAAAATATTGGGGGAAATCACAGGATACGGTTCTTCTTCAAATGCATACAAGTTGACAGCCACTCCTGAAAACGGGCATGGCCCGGACATCGCCATGAAAGCAGCAATAGATGACGCCGACTGTGATATAGACGAAGTTGACTACATCAATGCCCATGGAACATCCACCTACTTAAACGATAAGAGCGAAACCGCAGCAATTAAAAATGTTTTTCATGACCGGGCATATCAAATACCGGTAACTTCAAATAAATCAATGATGGGACATCTGGTTGCCAGCGCAGCTGCCATTGAACTGATCCTGAGTACTCTTTCTCTGAACAGCGACCTTATCCCTCCCACGATCAACTACGAAAACCCTGACCCTGAATGTGATCTGGACTATGTCCCGAATGAATCCAGAAACAAGAGAGTAGAAACGATCCTTTCCAACTCTTTTGCCTTCGGCGGTCAAAACGCATCCATTCTTGTTAAAAAATTTCAATGATTCGACGTGTTGTAGTTACTGGACTGGGAATAATTTCACCTGTAGGAAACAGCACAGGGGAAGTCTGGCCGTCTCTGCTGAACAGCAAAGACGGAACCGGCCCCATATCTTCCTTTGCGTATCCTTCCTTCCCCGCAAAAACAGCAGGCGAAGTAAAAAACTTCAATCCCCGCGATTACAAGATAAAGCCTAAATCTTTAAAATTGATGAACAAAACAATTCAATATGCCATTGCTTCGGCTTATCTTGCCATGGAAGATTCAGGAATAGAGGGTGAAGCCTATCCGCCGGAGAACTCAGGACTCGCCCTAGGCGTGGACGGCCTGCAGTATTCTGCAGAAGAGTTCTTTCTTGCCTGTTACGAATCAACGGGAAAAGACCTGAGAATAAATGTGTCTCCCGGAAACAAATATGCTGACATCCCCATACACACGAACGACCCGAACCTTTCCGTTCATCCGCTCTGGCCCCTGTCCGTTCTTGCAAACATGAGCCTGTGTCACATATCCATACAGCAGCAATTCCAAGGCCCAAACCTTGCATTCAGCTCCATTGACGCCAGCGGCGCACAATCCATCGGCGAAGCCTTCAAATCCATACGCCACGGTGAAAGCGACTTTTATCTTGCCGGAGGGAGTTACGCATTAAACACCATGAGCTTCATGTCTCTTTCAGCAATGGGACTGCTTTCAAAAGAAACAGGCGCTTGCCCGGCATTTGACTCAAGCGAAAAAGGGTTTACCCTGGGAGAAGGGTCTGTCGTAATGGTCCTGGAGGAAAAAGAACTGGCCGAAAAAAGAGGGGGCCGCATATATGCTGAAATAACGGGATATTCCTCTTACTATGACAACGGCTCTTTCTACAGAGTTTCTTCAAAAGATCAGGACCCATCAGGACTGTCTGAATGCATTAAACAATCTCTTTCCTGCGCATCCCTTTCACCGGCTGACATCGATTACATACATGCTGACGGCAGAACAGACATAAAAGGCGGCGCCCCCGAAATATCAGCTTTAAAAGAAGTGTTCGGGAAAAACGCAGGAAACATACCGATAAGCACAAGCAAACCCCTTACAGGACACATGCTTCCGGCATCAGGCGCATTTGATGCAGCTTCAACAGTCCTGTCCGTATACCATGACATGATACCGCCGGCAAAAAACTGTTCAAAACAGGAAGCCCTTAAAGGACTAAACATAATCGCTGAAAACCCGCTTGAGAAACAGATCAAAAATGCGGTTTCAAACACCTTCGGTTTTTCAGGAGAACATACATCACTTGTTTTTTCGAAATATAAACAATAAAAGCGCAGAAAAATTATGGAAAAAAGAGCAGTTATTACAGGATTGGGAGCCGTCACACCCATTGGCATCGGCAAAGATGAAAACTGGGAAAACCTCCTGAACAAAACAACAGGTGTAGAGAGTTTTGCAAGCATTAATCCCGAACACCTTCCTGTCAGCATCGGCGCAGAAATTAAAAACTTCAAGCCCAAAGATTTTATAAAGGATCGAAAAACGATCAGGCTGACCTTTCACAATGTCCACCTGGCCATTGCGGCTGCCAAACTTGCAATGGAAGATTCAGGCCTTGAAACCGAAAAAGTCGATCCGGCCAGATTCGGCGCAATTGTAGGCTCGGGCGGCGGTGGATTTGATGACGGTCCAGGGTTTGAAGACTTAAATGATCCGATCCTTAAGTCCTGGGATGAAGAAAAGCAAAGATTTGACTCTGCCAAATTTGGAAAAGACGGCGTGCCTTCTGCATATCCGCTCTTTCTATTAAAGGCTCTGCCGAACAATGCTTTCTACTACATTTCGCTGATGTATAACATTCAGGGCGAAAACGATAATATTGTCTCTTCCTATACAGGCGGATCACAGGCGATCGGTGATTCTTTTCGGGCCATAAGAAGAGGCCTTGCAGACGTTATCATTGCCGGCGGGTATGATTCCCTGATAACACCAAATACAATTTTTAGTCTCGATTCTTTTAACCTGCTTTCAAAAAACCCTGACCCTCAAAAAGCATGCTGCCCTTTTGACCGTTTCCGGGATGGAATGGTAGCCGGCGAAGGTGCCGGTTTTGTCGTCGTGGAAGAACTTGAATACGCACAAAAAAGAGGGGCTAAAATATACGGGGAGATAACAGGATACGGAAATGCTTCCAGTGCCTACCACATGTATACACCTGACCCGGAGGGTACGGGCATACGCAGGGCCGTTAACAGGGCAATCCAGGATGCATCTATCAGCCCTGAAGATATCGACTGGATATGCGCCGACGGAACCGGCACAAAAGAAAGTGACAAAGCAGAGGCAAAGGCGCTTAATGAGATCTTCAAGGAAAATATTTCAGACATCCCTGTAAGCGCAACTAAATCAATAACCGGGCATATGGGTACAGGTACCAGCGCTGCTGAATCGATATATTCCCTTATGGCAATGGATAATGGGATCATCTTCCCAACAGCGAACTGCAAAAACCCGGACAAAGAATTAAATCTTAATCTGGTGACAGAAAAACCAATTGAAAAAAATATAGATACTGCACTAAACATAAATCAGGGCGTCGGCGGACAATGTACTGCCCTTATCTTTGAAAAATTTAAATAAAACGACTTCATCTAGACAGAAAAATGACTGAGAAAAAAATACGGAAATTTGCATTCATCGTGCACTGCAGAAACACAAAAGAGCTTCGCCTGGTTCTGGCAAGATACCGGTTTTCTCCATACAGCCTCCTTTCTGAAAAAAAGCTGAAAGAATACTGCCTTAAAAACGAATTGATCGAGGACATCTTCACCTTCAAACAGGTCATCTCCGACAAAGGTACAATCTGCCAGGGAAAGGCATACTGTGTGATCATGTCCCCGGATCAGATGCTTGAGAACCAGGCCATTACAACGGAAAGAGCGATCAAAGCAAGCAAAATGGCTGAAAAATGGGGTGCGGAAATGATAGGACTGGGTGCGATCTGCGCAGTCATAGGCGCAAGAGGTGTGGAAATCGCCGACAACTGCCGTTCCGCCGTGACAACCGGAAACTCTTTAACCGTCCACGCATCGATCTATGCATTTGAAAAGATCATGCAGAGAATGGAGATCAACCCTTTAAAACAAAAAATAGCAATTATCGGTTTCCCCGGCAGTATCGGACTTGCGATCACAAAAATACTGCATGCAAAAGGGATGAACCTCCTGCTGGTCAGCCGTAGAAAAACAGCTTTTATCAGGAAGTTTATTGACGAAATGAAAGACGGTAACGGAACAATAGAAATAACTCAGGATATAAACAGCGCGTTGGAAACATCAAGAGTAATTTTTACCACCACATCAACCGGACAGATAATAGACCAGGACACCCTTCAGCCCGGCTCAATTGTGTTTGATATTGCCCAGCCCAAGGATGTGATCTACAAAAATCCGCCCCGAAAAGACGTGCTGATCCTTGATACCGGGCTTATTTCGCTGCCTGGATCAACAACGGACACATACCGCTATTCAGGACTGGGGCCAAATGACATCCCTTCCTGTTTAGGTGAAACAATGACACTTACTTTTGAAGAAAAATGGGAAAGATTCTCCCTAGGAAGAGAGCTGCATCTTGACAGGATATCCGAAATAGGCAGACTCGCAGAAGAACACGGATTCGTGTTCGATGATTTCCGCAGCTTCCAAAAACCGGTTTCAGAACAAAATATAGAAGCAACCCGAAAAGCATTTAAACTTTAACCCTGGCACCTGCTCCAGCCAAATTACAGGAGAAAAAAACATGAAACTACAAAACAAAGTTGCAATCGTAACAGGAGCATCAAGAGGAATCGGAAAAGTGATCGCTATTTGTCTGGCATCTGAAGGAGCAAAACTCATATGTCTTGATCTAAACGACTGTGACAATACAGTTAAAGAGATAGAGGAAGCAGGCGGAACAGCAATAAGCTTAAAAGGAAACGTAACAAAACTTGATGAGATGGAAAAAATAGCCCAGGAGGTTATTGACAAATTTGAACGCATTGACATCCTGGTCAACAATGCCGGCGTCACCAGAGACGGACTGCTGCTGACCATGCCGGAAGAGGACTTCAGGCTGGTAGTGGAAACAAATCTTTTCGGTACATTTAACTGCACAAAAGCAGTTGCCCAACAGATGATGTTTCAGAAAAGCGGCCGCATCATAAACATCTCCTCAGTTGCAAGCACAAAAGGGGGAAGAGGCCAGACAAACTATGCTGCCTCTAAAGCAGGCATTAACGGTTTTACCCGTTCAGCAGCAGTAGAACTGGCTTCAAAAAAAGTCACGGTAAATGCCATAGCACCCGGTGTGATTGAAACCGAGATGAGCCAGGAGGTTGTCCGGCGTGCAAAAGATATTGTAATGGACATGATCCCTTTAAAACGGCTTGGCAACCCGAATGATATTGCAAATATGGTACTTTTTCTTGCATCCGATGAAGCGGCATACATTACCGGACAGATCCTTTACGTTGACGGAGGATTCCGCGGCTAAAAGGATCAGACTTGTCTTTTAAAGCATAGAAATATCAATAAATATTAAACTGAAAGGAATAAACCATGGAAGAAAAAGAAATTTATGAGGGAGTAAAAGAAGCTATTGTTGAAGCACTTGGGGTTGAAGATGATGAAGTTGAAGCAGGCTCATCTCTTTTTGATGATCTTGGCGCGGAATCACTTGATCTTTTAGACATTGTTTTTAGAATCGAAAAAACCTTTGGAATAAAGATCCCGAGAGGCGGTCTTCAGGAAGAGATCCTTTCCTCAGAAGGTGTCAAGGAGGAAGATGTAGTTGTGGATGGCGCACTCACTGCTCTTGGCGCTGAAAAACTTAGAGAAAAAATGCCGGAAGTCGACGCTGAAAAACTGCAGGAGGGTTTTCGTACAGATGATCTGCCGACTCTCTTTACGGTTCAGACCTTTGTTAACATCGCAAAGATGGAAATCGAAAAAAAATAATCCGGGCTTAAGGAAAAGAGTGAAATTTTCCCTCTTTTCTTTTTTTTAAATTTCTAATTTAAATTACAAAATAATTATGCGCTGTCTTCTTACAGATAAAATAACAAAATGTGAAAAAAAGGCTTCGATCACAGGAATAAAAAATGTCACCATGAGTGAAAATTTTCTGGCTGATCATTTCCCGGGATTTCCGGTTATGCCGGGTGTTCTACAGCTTGAAGCTGTTTCACAGCTTGGATCATGGCTGGTTTTTGCATCCTCCGAGCACAAAAAGAAGGCGAGACTTTCATCCGTAAAGTCAATTAAATATAAAGAATTTGTGGTTCCCGGCGACCAGATGAGAATAGAAATCAAAATAAGAGCCTACGAAGAAACCGAAGCTCAGTTCGATGCCGAGATATATGTGGCAGACAAACTGAAAACCGTAATAAAACGGGGCACGTTAAGCTTTGTTAATGTCTCTGACCTGGAAGATCCTCAAAAAGCAAAGACCCATTTTAATTTTATATCCGGCAATACTCCCAAGGGTGCATACGGCGGATAAAAATAAGCAGCCTTTCGGGCTGTAGAAAAAGGCTTATTGAATGATGACCCCTGAAAACAAAAAAAGAGAGATCGTTATAACCGGAATGGGAGCCGTTTCGCCTATCGGCACGGGAAACGACAGCTATAGAGACTCCCTTAAAAACGGAAAATCAGGCATAGACCATATCACTCTTTTTGATGCATCAAAATTCTCAACAACTTTTGCAGGCGAGGTTGAAGGCTTTGAACCGGAAAAGATCCTGTCAGGTCTTGAGATCTTAAACATTACAAATGAAAGACGCATACTACTTGCCAACTGTGCGGCAAAGCTGGCGATTGATGACGCAGCACTTAAAGCAGATGATTTTCAGGAAGCAAAAAGCGGGGTTATTTTATCTTCAGGTGTTCATGCCGTAATCCCCGATCTTAAGGAACTGATGGACTCTGGAATCTACAGCAGTATATTCAATGACCCCAACCTGGATCCCGGCAAATTTTCAGAAACAGTTAAAAAAGAAGCGACCGGAGAAAATCATTTTTATCCTCTCTTTAACAGGGTTAATGCAGGCGCACTATCCATTGCCAGTCAATACAAAATAAAAGGCCCCTGTTACAATATTATCTCGGCCTGCGCCGCTGCAACACAGGCTATCGGACAGGCCTACCATCTTATTCAAAGAGGAGAAGCAGATATCCTACTCACCGGCGGGTATGATTCAATGGTCTACCATTTTGGTGTTTACGCTTTCAGCCTGCTGGAGCTAATGAGCAAACAAAACCATGATCCGGCAGGAGCCATGAAACCGTTTGACAAAAACAGGGACGGTTTTGCCCTTGGCGAAGGTGCCGGAATATTAATACTCGAAGAAAAAGAACACGCTATAAAAAGGGGCGCTAAAATTTATGCAAAAATGGCCGGCTATGGGTCTTCCATTGATGCCTATAAAATAACCGATCCTCATCCTGAAGGAAAAGGCGCCATGCTTTCGATGCAGAGAGCCATAGATAATGCCGGGATGAAACCTGCACAGATCGATTATATTAATGCCCATGGAACCGCAACCTTAAAAAATGACCGTATTGAAACAGAGGCCATAAAAAAAGTCTTTGGAGAAAAGGCGTATAACATTCCTGTTTCGAGCACCAAGTCCATGATAGGACATCTGATGTCGGCAGGCGGAGCCCTCGAGCTGATTGCAACGGTGCTTGGAATGGAAAACAACTTTATTGCGCCGACCATAAATTACAGCGAACCGGATGCTCTGTGCGACCTGGACTATGTTCCAAATAAATCCAGGGAAGCAGAGATCCGTACGGCTATTTCAAATTCGTTCGGACTGGGCGGTCAAAACGGAACTATCGTCGTAACCAAAGACAATTAAACAATAATTAAAACAAAGTGTAAAAAAATGACCAGAAAAGTTGTAATAACAGGACTTGGCGTAATAAGCCCGATTGGAAATGATCTTAAGACGACCTGGCAGGGAATCATAAACGGAGCTTCGGGCATAAAAAGGATATCCGGTTTTGACGCATCAACCTTTCCGGTGCAGATCGCCGGAGAAATAACGGATTTCTCTTTTGACACAAGCCTCCTTCCGGAGGAACTTCAGAACCTTACCGGACGCAGTATTCAGCTTGGAATTGAAGCTTCCGGAATGGCTTTAAAAGATTCAGGACTTGAACTGAAAAAAGAAGATCCTGTAAAGATCGGTGTCTCCCTTGGCGGCGATGAGGAATATATTAAGATCGGAAATATTGAGAACATCTACGCAAAAGACCTGGTACACAATGCTTTTGTGGAAGGCCAGAACGCATACTGTCATCTCCTCAAGCATTCTCCTTCTGTGGCAAAAACATGGTCCGCAAGAAGAAGAACGGATACCGGCACAAAGATACTTTCCCTGCTCTACAACCTGCAGGGCCCCCTGGAAACATCCCACACCTCCTGCTCCTCAAGCGGACATGCGCTTGGAAAAGCAAAAAGACTTATCGAAGATGGAGACTGCGACATTGTTTTATCAGGCGGACACTGTTCTATGCTTTCTGAGTTTTCAGTCGGTGGATTTCATTTACTTGGGACACTCTCAACACGAAATGACGAACCGCATCGTGCAAGCAGACCTTTTGACCTTGATAGAGACGGTTTTATCATGGGCGAAGGCGCCGGCATTGTAATCCTTGAAGAACTGGAACATGCTAAAAAAAGGGGGGCTCACATCTACGCTGAATTCGCAGGATACGGGTCGTCATCAAACGCATACCGCCTAACAGATACACCGCCGGACGGCCGTGGAGGAGACCTGTCAATGCTTCGTGCTGTAAATGATGCCGGAGCAAACAAAAAAGAAGTCAGTTATATAAATGCCCATGGAACAGCAACCCTGGTAAATGACAGAAGTGAAACTCTTTCCATAAAAAAAGTATTCGGCGATCAGGCCTACAACATTCCAATCAGTTCAAGCAAGTCAATGCTCGGCCATCTTGTCTGCAGTTCTTCTGCGGTGGAATTTGCAATAACCACTCTGGCAGTAAAGGAAAATATTGTTCCGCCGACTACAAACCTTGAGACGCCTGATCCAAAATGCGATCTTGATTACATACCCGGTCAAGCAAGAGAAACGGAAGTAAACCTTGCCCTCTCAAATTCTTTTGCTTTTGGAGGACAAAACGCAACACTCGCAATCAAAAAATTTAAAGGCTAAAAAATGCGCTTCTATCTTTTTGACAGAGTTATAGATTTTATACCGGGAGAAAGTTCAATCGGCATAAAAAACATTTCATCAGAAGAAGATTTTCTGATTGAGCACTATGACAGGCTCCCGGTTATGCCCTCACCGCTTATCGTAGAGGCTCTCGCCCAACTGGGCGGATGGACCATAACAACATCAAATGATTATAAATACTTAGCTGTCATGGTAATGATCAAAGACATCGAAATAACCGGAAATGCAGTCCCGGGTGATCAGCTGACCCTCAACATTAAAATTGAAAACATTAATGAATACGGCGCAACCATCAGCGCCGAAGCAGTTATAAATGACAGCAGCATCCTTAAAATAGGCAATTTGACTTATGTCCTTTATGAACTCCCGGCAAAAGACCGTGAAGAAGTAAAAGTAAAATATACAAAACTCAACAAAATGGTTTCAGCCTGACATAAAAGAAAACTCTTAAAGTGGGGGAAATTATCATGCGTTTTCTGATGGTAGACAAGATCTGCGAAATAAACCCGGGCAAATCAGTCAAGGGGATTAAAAACATATCCTGGGATGATTATTTCCTTGAAGAGATATTCCCAAACATACCGGTTTATTCACCTGTCATAATTGCAGAAGCTGCTGCTCAGCTTGTTTCATGGGCAATAATCAAAGAAAGAGACTATACGGTTAAGCCTGTTATCACAATAGTCGACACCTATACTTGCGGCAAGCACATCATGCCGGGAGACCAGCTCCAGCTTGAAGGTGAGATCGAAAGCTTCAGCGAAGAAAGCGCTCTTTGTAACGGAAGAGTTCTGATCAATGGAAAAATTGCGCTTGAACTCAATCATGCGGTATGCTACCTCTATCCGCTAAATGAGCTGGACCCTCCAGAAAGAATTAAAACCCAGTTTAAAAATCTTTACAGTGAAGGATATCCTTTACCGAAAAAAGAATTGAACAGAAACATTACCTTTCGGGAAGAAATAAAAATTCGCAAAAGAAAAGCAATTGACAGATTCATAACAGATGAAGATCCTGAAAAGATTACAGGAATTAAAAACATCACCTCAACGGAAGACTATTTTAACGACCATTTCTCTCTGCGGCCGATACTTCCTGGAGTACTGACCATAGAAGCCATGGTTGAAACCGCAAAAAAACTGGCCGAAAAAAAACTGATTGAACAAGGCCTGACCGACCTCAAACCTGTATTAAAAAACTGTTCAAAAATAAAGATGCGCAGATTTATTGAACCCGGAGATCAGCTCATCACCGAAGCAAAAAACACTGAATTCTCCGATGAAAAAAGTCTGTTTAAAACACTGGGAACCGTAAACAGTAAACGGGCAGCAACAATAACTATTGAGTTTGAACACCTGACGGTGGAGAATTACAAAAAAGCTTACCTTTCCTGAAAATTTTCTGCAGACTTAACCCAGAGACAGGAAAGGCGAACCCTAACAGGCTTAGTCTTTTAAAGAGGAAGTTTCTGCTGCGGATAGCACTTCATAACCATACTGCTTTATAATATCACCCAGTTTACCGCTGACAGCATTATATAGTTCAGGATCCATTACGAACTTATTGGGCTGATAATCTGCCCGGTCAGCAAAATACCTTTTTAACGCCGGCTGAAGATTCTCTTCATAACTGCCCAGACCAAGCCCTTCATAAACTTTTTTCAGTTCTTTGTCCGGGTCTAAAATGAGATCCTCATAGAAAATCTCCTGATAATTGCCTTCCGGAATCAGGCTCTTGGTCGCATTAAGCTTTGCATGCATTTCCAAAAAAACATCCAGCACAAAATCTTCAAGACCGTTTTCTGCTAAGGGACCGATATTGTAGGAAGCGGATACCGATTTGTACAGATTCAGGGTTGAATTAACCACATGGTATGGGTTTCGTATAATATTTACGAATCGAGCTTCGGGGAACAAACGCAACAAAGTCTTTATCCGAAAAGCATGTGTCGGAGACTTACTGATAAGTCTTCCGGGCCTAGTATAAATAACACGTTTAAGGAACCATAAATAAATTCTCTGCCACCTTTTTTGATCAGACTTGCTCTGTTTCTCAATATCATGAAGTGAATAATAAGCCTGCCTGTTTTTTGGAAAGAAAAAATGCATATAGGCTGACGGCGCGCCCAAACAGGAAAGTGCACATTCGTCCTCCTGCGGAAGATCAAACTCCACCGGCATATTATCCTGAGGTCTTTTGTCCGGCAATAATCTTTTTAAAAGCGGCTTTAAAAACCAGCCGGTTAAAAGGAAGTGATTGGCCACAAAACAATCCCAGTTTGTTGGATATACGTGCCGCCGGTCCAATCCTATAAGTTCATGAATAAGCGTTGTTCCGGAGCGCCAATGTCCTAAAATAAAAACCGGCGGCTCATTTATCTTTATTTTCGAGACCCAAAACCCGAATACGGCCCATTCAATCCAAAATAAAAGGGTATTAAAAAAGGACGTTACGGTTATCAGTACTGCCAGAGGAATTTTGTTTAAAGCTACATAAAAACGGATTTTGACAAGAACACGTATCCAGCCAAAAAAGTCTGTGCCGAGAAGAACATTCACAGAGGAACTTTCTTTCATCTTTCCTTTAAAATATTTCATTTCTTTGTTTTGAGACATACAAAACTTTCCATTTCTGATTTACTGCAAATATTTTTCGGGATCTAGCGTGATCCGCTCAAGACTTTCACCAAACCTGTGTGCATGGATACCATGCATAACTCTATGGTCAACGGCAACATGAACAGGAAGAATCTCCTTAATCACTGGCTGACCGTCTTCAACCATTGTTTTCTCTTCCCATCCATGTGCATGGATCCGGAGACTTATCTTCATCGGTGTAATAACAGGCTTTATCACCTTAAAAGTTGCCGGTTTTTGGTAGATCTGATTAATAAAAACAATATTTGAGATCAGACCTTTTTTCAGCGCTGTACTGAAAACAAATTTCTCACTTACAAACCGCAAAAGATTGTAACGAAAAATAAAACGCTTTATAGTCTCCGTGAAACGACTGCGCTGGGCTAAAAACTGACCTGCCCTTTCTTCCTGTTTCCTTAGAAGATCTTTCCGGATCTCCTCTAAAGAAAGCTCATGGGCATTTTTTATAAGAACATATGAAAGAGCACATTCTGTTCCGGGGATAAGATATCCGTTAGCAATAAAAATATCTTCAAGCTGATAAATATCTTTCCCAAGCACAACCTGGTTAAACACCGGATTTTCATCAACAGCAATTGCCAGAATTTTATTTAATACGTGGGTCATTGTTATCCTGACACCTGTTTCTGCTGTTAGTTTTTTTGACAGAACCTTACACCTTGTAATATCAATATTATATTCCAGAAAAGCAAAAGGGTCAGGTGATGAAGCAAGCAGACTGGCCATCTCAAGCCTGAAAGGCCCAAGTTCTTCTGAACTTAACTTCTTTATCTTTATTTCACCAAATTTATAAGACATAGGATCTTTTCAATTTCATAAACAGTAAATACTTAATGTGAAGATTATCCTTCTACCTTTATTTCCAAGATGCCTGAAAACATCTTTAAGTTACAAAAAAGCTGATATTTACAGATATTTATAATGGTATATTAATCTTGTTATATTATACACAAAAATCAGCTGAGTCATAAAATAAATCTTTTTCATTACCTGATTATCGACAAAGCACATATTATGGAATAAGAACCGGGTCTTCAAAAATACTTTGCTGGTTGAAACAGGCCGCCAATATTTAAAAAAAACTTAATAATCAAAGCAAAACAAACAACACGTCTAGCTGCCCGGACATATGTTTTTAATCAGCAAAAACTCCTTATCTATTGACATATTTTCCTGTATTTCCTATACTTTATAGTCATTAAAAATTCTCAAAACATCTATTTATTGTCAACCAGATCGGAACAGGAAGTGATAAAAAACAGATTTAACCCCCTATTTTACTCAGCACTTATTGTTTTCATCCTTCTTTTTCTGGCTGAAATATTTTTAATGACAAAGCTGAACCCATACCCCTGTGAAGACGCTTATATTACCTATCAGTTTTCTCGAAATTTTGCAGAAGGAGCAGGCCCTGTTTTCAACCCGGGAAACCGGGTCGAGGGGTATTCAAATTTTGTCTGGATGTCTCTCATTGCTTTCGCACATAAATCGGGAATCCGAATGACATCCTTCAGTGTTATCGGCGGATGGATATTTAATATCCTTTCTCTCTTTCTGGTCTGGTATATTCCTGTGCGCCATTTTTCAGTAAAAGGAGTTATAAGTCTTTTCGGACCGCTGCTTTACCTTTTGTTCCTGCCGCTCCATTTTTATGCCGCATCAGGCCTTGAAACACCCTTCTATTCATTTCTGTTACTGTTGTGTATCAACCTGATTTTATATTCAGGAAAAAAACCCTTTCCTTTCGCTTTAACCGGCTTAATATTTTTGCTGATTGCCCTGACAAGACCGGAAGGCATTATTTTTGCTATTTTTTGGGGAGCTTATCTCATTTGGAATGCGGTGTTTAAAGGCGAATCAATAAAACCGTATCTTCCGGGAATATCCGTACTGATTACAGGTTATGCTGTTTTTATACTCTGGAGATTGAGTTATTACGGCCTGCCGCTTCCAAACACCTACTATGCCAAAGGATCTTTCCCTTTTAGCCTCCGGTTAATGATCGGTGCCATTACAAGTAAAAGCTTCTGGTCGCAATACCTGCACTTACCGCTTATTTTTCTTACCCTGATCGGATTCGTAAAATTTAAAGAAAAAAAGGCGGCTGCCCTTTTTGCCTTTGCGGCCGCAGGGATCTTTTTCAGCATGGGATTTTCCGGTTTTGACTGGATGCCCTTTTTCAGGTATACCCTGCCCATTGTCCCGCCAATAATCATCCTGTGCCAGATAATTTTCGGGCGCCATTGGGAAAATATTATTAAAGAACGCCTCCTGAAACGAAAACTCATCTGGGGGCTGGTAACTCTTTTTTTCATCTCTTTAGCAGGTTTACAGTATTATAATGATCTAACCTTCAACCTGAGATGGAAATGGATAAATGATTTTGCAATGCACAACCAAAAATTCTTTGGATCCTGGGTAAAAAACAATCTGGGCAAAGACCCTGTCATAGCAATAGGAGATATAGGACGCATCGCATATTTTTCAGAAGCAACTATAATTGATATTTACGGGCTTGCCCACAAAAAATTTGCTGCCCTGAAAAAAGAATACGGAACACCGGACATCAATATAAAAAATCTTACTGCAAATTTTGATACTTACAAAAAGAAAGAGACTGAGCTTCTTCTTGAGGTCGCTCCGGATTATATATGCTTTTACAATGCAAAGCTAAAAATCTTTACAACCTATACCGGCAGTGCAAGCGGTATAACAGAATCACCGGAATTTAAGAAAAAATATACCTACATGACCACATTTAGTGTCATTCCCCGTCATGAAAGCAGGGCATGGCCGGAGTTACCTCACTATGTTGATATTCTTGATTTATCCGCAGGTCTTTTAGCCTGGATAGAAAACGGATGGGGTTATGATATTTATATCCGAAAAGACAGTCCATATCCTCCGTTTATAATTGAAAGTGATCCGGACGGAAAGATAATAAATATTATTAAAACCGGAAAAACAGAAGGGTAAAGATTTAATTTTTATCTAACCTTAGTTGATATTAAATCTGCCTGAAATAATGTATAAATAAAAACATTATTTACTTCATAAAAAGCAGGACAAACATGACAGCAGAAAACAACACTAAACCGGTTTATCTGCACAAGTGCAGCGAATATGACTACCCCGCAATAAAAAAAGCGGTTGTAAATATCGGAGATGAACTGGTTGGAGGATGGAACACTTTTATTCCGGATGGCGCAAAAGTACTTCTAAAACCAAACCTCCTGATGTCATCTGAGCCTGCCAAAGCGATTACCACACACCCTTTTATTGTAAAAGCCGTTGCTGAAGTCTGCAAAGACGCCGGGGCCTCAAAAGTCACCATAGGTGATTCACCCGCTCTGGGAAGCACCCGCAAAGTCGCTGAAAAAACAGGGGTTCTGTCTGCTACAGAAGAAGCTTCCGCAGAAATCGGTGATTTTACCGAAAGCGTAAAGGTCTCAACAGCTAAAGATTTTATGCACCGTAATTTTACAATTGCAAAAGAGGTTACTGATGCGGATATCATCATAAACCTGCCAAAGTTTAAAACCCATGCGCTTATGGTCCTCACTCTTTCTATAAAAAATAATTATGGACTTTTTGTCGGCAAACAGAAAATGCGCTGGCACCTCCAGTCTGGAAGAGACTATGATTATTTTGCACGGCTTCTGGTTGAGCTTGCATATACGGTAAAACCATCCCTGTCAATCATAGATGCTATTGTTGGAATGGAAGGCAACGGTCCGAGCAACGGAACCCCCCGAAACCTTGGATTTATTGCCGCATCTGAAGACATGGTAAGCCTTGACAGTGTATGCACTGAAATCGCAGGCGTAAAACCGGACAAAAACTACTGCCTTAAAGTAGCAAAAGAAATGGGCTTTGAAACCGAATTAAAAGATATCCCGCTAAAAGGAGACCCGATAGAAAAGTTTAAGGTAGATGATTTTAAAATGGCATCAACCATGGCAATCGACGGTCCGCTCATTATAAGACCGTTCGTCTGGATGCTAAGACCGCTTTGCACCATTAAACCTCATGTCAACAAGGGCCTGTGCAAGGGCTGTGGGATCTGCATGAGATCATGTCCCCCTCAAAGCATAAGCCTGTCTGAGAAAAAAGGCGTTGTTTCAATAGACCATAGCAAATGCATCCGATGCTTTTGCTGTCAGGAACTCTGTCCTGAAGGTGCCATCCACGCAAAAGATTCCATAGGGGTAAAGATCATGAAGGCACTCGGTCTTGAATAACAATCCAAAACACATCTCACCCTGCCGGCCAGAAATATTGGTGCACACAATATCCGGCGGTATGATACTTGAACAGTCAAAGACATGGGTAAAAATTAACTTTCTCGCCGAATCGCTAAAAGCTTTTCGGGGCACACGGCGAAGAGCCGTGGTTTAAACATATAATTAATGAACCGCTCAGGTCCTGATTTATGAATTTTACACTCGAACACAAAGATACAGCAACAAAAGCACGGGCAGGAAAGCTCTCCCTTGCCCACGGTGAAGTCCTGACCCCTGTTTTTATGCCCGTTGGAACACAAGGGGCTGTAAAAGGCATGACCTCGCGCGGTCTTGATGACATTAAAGCTCAGATCATCCTCGGAAACACATATCACCTTTTTTTAAGACCCGGCTGTGAGATCATTAAAAAAGCCGGGGGCCTTCATAACTTTATCGGCTGGGATAAGCCGATTCTTACAGATTCAGGAGGCTTTCAGGTCTACTCCCTGGCTGACCTTCGGAAGTTAAATGATGAAGGTGTTGTTTTCCGGTCCCATGTTGACGGAACATCGTTTACCTTTACCCCTGAAAATGTAGTTGAGACCCAGGAGGGCTTCGGGGTTGACATCATGATGCAACTTGATGAATGCCCTCCCTCAGAGGCTACAAAAAACAAGATAGAAGAAGCGGTTGACAGAAGCATCCTGTGGGCAAAACGTTCTGCGGATAAATGGTCCAGTAAAACTTCAAACCTTTTTGCCATTGTCCAGGGCGGCCTTCACCATGACCTGCGGCAGAAAAGCGCTGAAGCACTTATTGAAATCGACCTTCCCGGATATGCTCTCGGTGGCTTCTCTGTTGGAGAAGAAATGGAAAAGGCCTATCCTGTCATTGATAAAACAGCTGACCTCCTTCCGCAAAACAAACCGCGTTACCTGATGGGTGTGGGTTTTCCTGAAGATATTGTAAGGGCTGTTAACTCCGGCATAGATATGTTTGACTGCGTCCTTCCCACCAGATGCGCCCGCACAGGAATGTGCTTTTTTTCAGAAGGAAGGCTTAGAATAAAAAATGCAAGATATAAAGATGATATGACCCCCATTGACCCTTCCTGCACCTGCTACACCTGCCAAAATTTTTCAAGGTCATATCTACGTCATCTTTTCATGGCAAATGAGATAACAGCTGTGATTCTGATGACTGTCCACAATCTCCATTACTATTTAAATCTCTGCACAAAAATGCGGGGTGCCATCAAAAACGATAAATTCAGCGAGTTTTATAAAAGCTTTTTTGATTCCCTCATATATCTCTAAATTCACTGTGTACCTTGAACTTAGAGATACTCCATTTCTGCTGTTATTTTTTTGATATCTTATCTCTTAACTATAAAGTTCCGTGTAGGTCATGGCCAGCCCGATTATTTCTGCAAGTATCGTAAGAGATTCAATATCGCCTTCTGAGATATCCCAGTTTTGATGATGATACAATCTCAGCACACCCACCAGCCTTTGTGAAAACAGTATGGGTACGGACACGATAGAACCGATACCTTCTTCCAGGACCCTGTCCGGATACTGCAGCTGATTCGTCTCATTGACATCTGCTATAACAACCGCCTTGCCGTTTAGAGTTTCTGAAATACTGCTGTCGCATAAGATCGGCCCCTTGCTTAAATAGTGTGAACTCATTCCAAAACTGGCCAGGATCTCAAGCTCTTTTGCTTCCTGATTTAACACAAAAACCGTACAGCCCTTGACCTCAAGCGTGCCTACCAAAATCTAAACCAGATGTTCTGCCATAATTACAAGATTTTAGGATTCTGCAATTGCCCGGGTAACAACTCTAAAGATATCTTTATCTATTCTATCTTTTGTGTCCATAACCTTCCTCCCAACATTTAATTGACAACACAGATAGCCGTATCTTTCAATGCAGGTATAACCTTTTCAAAAATATTTCCGGTAAAAAACCGCGTGAATTTCCCCTGCTTATGATTTACCACGATCACGTCAAAGCGTTCCTGTCTGCTGAGTGCAATAATTTCACCGGCGGTATCTGTTTTGCGAACTTTAAAAATACAGAGGGCATCATCTTCTTGAAATCCTTTTTTAATAAGCGTTTCTCTGACTTCAGAGAGGGCCTTTTCCTGCACTTTGATCTGACCGGAGATCTGATTCAGGTTTTTTTTCAGTTTATCCAGGATCTGTGCTTCGTGAACAAAATCCTGGATTTCAGGAACCGGCGAATAGACATTAAAAAGAGTGACTTCCACGTCCTTAAGGTGAGCAAACATCTTTACAACAAAATCCAAAACCCGGTGATCGTAATCGGAAAAATTATGTGGCAATAAGATCTTTTGTCTGGGCATAGTATTCTCCTTACACCCTGTTATAAATTTTGTTTAGGCTAAAAACACCTCCTGTACTTCTAAAGGGCCATCTATCTTGATTTGTGACAGAATTGTGTAGAAAAAGCAAGGGAACCCGAAACACAATTGATCGTTTTTTCCAACCCGCATCCATTTCAAGGAGCTGTATATCTTTTAAAGTTACTTATTACAACATATGCATAAAACAAAAATCATCATTTTTGATCATATTCGGGTTTCCGAAGCAAAATGCCCGGCCAAAAACATTCTACAAAAGTAAATTTTCTCTTGCCAAATAATCCCTGCCCCCCCGATACTTCCATCCCGGACAGGAAAACATCCGGAAACCCCTTTTTTTAATAAAAAAAGTATTATAAACCCTTTAAAAAAATACCGGAGCCCGGCAGTCCGGCCTTTTTAAAACGCCATCCTTTTTATCCACAGAAATTGTTAAATGCCTGTGGATAAGAGTGTTAAAAATGGATTAAACCCCCTGAAAATAAAGGTCTTCAACCAAAGTGCTCAATAATGGAGCAGTTAAATAATGTGAAGTTATTACAGCACATTAGAAACATATCTGTATTTTTATCCGGACGGTTAACCGCTATTTTAAAAAAGGTCAAGAGATTTCAACAGGATATTAAAAAAACATGAAAAAACTTCGGGATTTTACACCATATGAGGTAGGATAAACTCATTTAAACCATGGAATTGCACTTTAACATGACTTATGTTATTTCTTATAAATAGAAATAAACGCGAGCAATACCATACAACATAAAAGGGGGTAATATGTAAAAGCTATTATCGGAATCTGTTTACTTTTTTTCTTTTTTTCAAATCAATCTTTTGCGTAGACAGCAGACTACACCCGGTTTGTAGGAAAATGGGATATTGTTATTGATGGGTCTAAAGAGGTCTGGACATTTGCTCCCCTTCTTATAAGTGAATTGGGAATTTTTGGAGAAAATGATAACGGTTCACAGATAATAGTAACCTGGATAGAACAAATTCCTGCATATATGGCCACCAACATCACTTTACAAGCGAGTTATTTTGTGACGTTTGATAATGAAACCAAATTTTCAGGATACAATTATCCAGATGACACCATTTTAATTGTCGGCACCATACCACAAAAAGATGACAACAACAACGGATCGCCAGCCCGTATGATTTTGAAAGAGGATACCGCAAAACTGAAGATTTCAAGAAATTACCGCGACAATGTGCTTTCAAAAACAGCTTCGGGCCAAATGCTTATAAAACTTTATTATAAATTCGCTCCGGATATCTGTAAAATGCTTAAGAACAATCCCGGTCTTTTAAACCCATGCAGACTTTTATTAAACCGGATTTTACCATAGCGGTTTATTAAAAGTCCGGTCTTAACGTACCTGAAAAACAATTTTGATTTGATTCTTGACAAGAACAGCCGGATTCACAAGGAACCCGGCTGTTTGGAAACACTAAATCATGAGCAGCCAAACAAGCATAGGCTGCAAGTAGACCTGTCACCAGCGAAAATAATTTTTGAGGATAGCTCCACACAAACTTATGCTAGCCCTCTGCTCCAACCGGAGCCTTTTTGGCTATTGCCGCGTTGGGACAGACACGGGCACAGGCTCCACACTCAACACAGGTCTCCGGGTTGATCCGGTAGTACCAGTCATATTCTTCTATTGATTCTGTGGGACAGATCTCCCAGCAGGTTCCGCAGATAATACAGTCTTCTGTAATCGTATATTTCATAAAAGCCTCCTTCAGGTGTGCCTAAAGCACATCCCCCTCTGAAATGTTAGGAAAATTCTCCACAATAAGCGGCAGCAAATCATAATGGATAAAGCAGTACATCTCTCCCTTGTCAAGATTCATCAGGGTTCGTGAGGGCGGATCTCCCATATTGTAGGTCATGGCCTTATTCGCGTACACCAGGGGAAAAGAATTGGTACACCATGCTGTTCCGGTCAGGCCCGGAGTCAGCTCACCTGTTTTCCAGGTATAGACCTTGCACAGCCGCATGATCCTGTGCGCATCAGCTACAACCATCACCACATCCGGATCTTCCACATCTTCCAGCGCACCAACGATCTGATATTTATGATGCTTAAAATGATGGGGGATCTGCTGGTTAACCCGGCGCATCACTTCACGGGTCGAATAGGCGCCGTTTTTACCGATAACAGCTCCCATACCGGCATCGAACTCCTCTTTTATCAACTTTTTACTGCCGAGCCCTGAGTAAACAGCACCGCCGCACATAATGTTTTTATTGGTGATATAAAACGGTTTGCGCCCTTCCTCCCACATCTCAGCAACAATTGCACAGTAAAATGAAAAATCGTCACCGTAAAATTCAACATTTTCAGGTATTTCATCACAGAGCTTAAAGGCAATGATTTTTCTCTCATAGCCCTCCATTTCTTTCAGGCGTTCTGCATATTCTTTGTTCTTGCCCATGTCTTTCTCCTTATTCCTGTTTCAAAATTATTATAAATAATTTGATCCTTATAAGGATTCAAGCATCTCATCAATACTTGTTCCCATTACAGCCATCTGTTCATCCATGGATTTTCTTGAAACTTCACTATATCCTTTGTCTTTGGCAAAATCCTCAGAATTTTCAACCACCATCTCGAGAATTCCTTCCGGAATATTTTTCAAAAGTGAGCTGGCATCTTCATTCCACGGCATGGTAAATTGAACTTCCGCAGCACTGTCATCAGAAGTCGCATCCTCTTTTTGATCGTCGTCCATAACCATATTCTTCTTGTCCTGCCAGAAGGGTGAGTGTGCCGGTTTTGTCATCCGCCTTGACCCCTTAACATCAACCTTTACATTTTCAAGGGTAAACGGAAGATAATCTATATATTCAACCGGAATAACCACAAAGACTTCGTCTTTCTTTATCTTGTTATGGATCCTGCCGCCCTGATCACCGCAGGTAACAATAAAGTTCTTTATATGCCATGGCATGGCAAAAATCTCACCGCAAAGAGATTTTCCAAAAGAACCGTAAACATCAATCCCTTCCCGGGCCAGCCGGCAGGTTGCGATCATATTTGCATGCTGCGGGTCACAAACAACAACGATCCAATCAACCGTTACACCTTCCGGGATCTCATCAAGCGGTGCCGCTCCGATAGCCTTAACCATACCGGTCGGCAGAACAGGTGTTGATGCTTTCAGACGGGCAGCCCCATCATAAGTGAAAAAGGATGATGTTGCGGAAAGATATTCCCCTGAAACGATCTCTCTTTTACCCGGCACAATTCCGGCATGATGTACGCCCACCAGACAGTCGTGATGGTCCGCATCAAAATATACTTTTCTTCCTTCATCACGGGCATACCTTACAATACTGCAGGGCACATCCTGTATCGGCTCATATCCTTCTGGTATTTCTTCTCGAAAAAGACTTATTCCAACCGGCCTCCCCCTTGCTTTTCCTCTTTTTATCAACAGATCATACGTTGCCTTTAAATCACTCATTTTAAATCCCCTGTATTAATTCTTCTTTATTTAACTATTTTTTGATCGGAAGCGTGTCGCACCGACCGCACCTTGGTGCGGAGTTCCCGCGAAACAAGCGGTTGAATCGGCACAATTCTGAAATTAATAATAAATACCGGGATGTCCCGCCTTGCAGACGGTGAGCATCAATTACCGAGATACCCCGTGACTTCCTACGAAGTATTAATTATACCTTTTAAAACATAATGGTTCAATACGTAAAATATACGTACTTAATACGTATCTAAAATACGTATTACTGGAGACTCAAAAGATGTGTTCTTAAGTTTGCTTTTTTGGCTTTAAGCCCCAGTTTTTTACGGATATTGTCCCTGTGAGTCGTAATGGTACGGTCTGACAAACGCAGCAGATCAGCAATCTCCTTTGTTGTCCTCCCCTCTTTTATCAGATTTGCGATCTGGATCTCTTTTGGCGTGAGCTTTAAGGTGCCTAAAGACATTGCCCGACCGAAAGGAGAAATAATATCATTAAGATTAGATCTTATCACTTTTAGACTTTCGCGCTGATGAGGATCGAGCCTGCTTTTCATTAGGCTATCTGCATACGGCATAACAAGCTCTTGGACATTAAAGAGCCTCTTTTCTTCCAGCTCTTTTTTGTCTTCTTCTCCTTTTTTTAAAAGGACCCTTCGGGCCGCATTCAGTTCTTCAAGGCTCTTTTTCCTTGCTTCCAGTTCCTGCTCACGAAATTTTAATTCTTTTTCCGCCTGGGTACGTTCATAGATCTCTCTTTTCAGCTGTTCATTCGCCTCACTAAACGCTGCAGTTCTCTGTTCAACCCTTAACTCTAGTTCCCGGTTAAGAACCTTCAGCTTTTCTTCGGCAAGTTTGCGGTCAGTAATATCTGTGATTAACATAAACAACTTTCTGATCCTCAATAATGGCCACACCATCAAGAACATTATCCGCCATTAGCTGAAACAGTCTTCCCTGTTTGTATAACTGTTTTTCAGAAGTCACCTCTTCACCCTGTAATTTATTTTTATTAAAACAGTCTGTGAAAAATAAAAATAGTTTCGCACAATAAAAACCGTTTTAAAAGTTTTTTAATTCTGTATTTGAAAGAACAAAAAATAAAAAAGCCCACCCCGGTATCGTGTGCTTTTGCAGCTTTCGACAAAACAGGAAAAGGCGAAAAACAAATTAATGCTAAAAAGCTGTTACAATTTATACTGCAAAAATATATACAAAAACAAAGTGAACGCATGATAATTTACGCGCTGTCTTTTCGGTTTTCTTCGGAAAACAAAAAGAATCAAACCGTACCTTAAATAAATACAGTTTTTCAACTACCCTTATATAATATGTTTTTTCAAGATAACTTTAATTCAGATCTCACACATTCACTTGACCCCGTGGCTATCTTTGATATAAAAAGGTTATTCAGTGCTACTCAACTTGAGATTTGTGATACAGTTAATCACGCTATCTAATTAAAACATTTAAATTACTTTAAGTACTTTAGACACTTCAAGTACTTTAGTATAATAAACTATGCCCTTAAATACCTACATATCCAACTCCCGGAAAACACTCATAGAAAGACTTGCTGAAAAAACAGCTGCGCCCCTGTCTTCTCCGCTGCTGCCTGAGATATTCATCACCCAGCATAACGGCATGAACCACTGGTTATCTACAAAACTTGCAGAAAAACAGGGTATTTGCTCAAATATCCGTTTTTTGTACCCAAATGCTTTTCTGTACGGTCTACTGAAACAGACAAGGCCCGGACTGCCTGAGAAGTCTCCTTTTGAACCGGACATCCTGACCTGGAAAATAATGGGGATACTCCCTTCATGTTTAAAAAGTGATGGTTTTGAACCGTTAAGAACATATCTTTCTGACCGACCGGATATCAAAGCTTTTCAGATCGCAAAAAGAATCGCTGATGTTTTTGACCAGTACATCATTTTTCGCCCCGCAATGCTTAAAAACTGGGAAAAGGGGGGGCTCTCCCATGAAAAAATAGATGAAAAATGGCAGGCGGGACTCTGGCAGCGGCTTGTTAAAGACACTGGCCCCCTTCACCGTGCCCATCTTGTTGAAAATTTTTATGACCAGCTGGAAAAAGATCCTGAAACAGCCAAAGCCCTTCCAGAAAGAATTGAAATTTTCGGAATATCAGCCCTTCCGCCTTTTCACCTGAATTTCTTTTCCAAACTCTCAGAGCACACAGAAGTTGATCTCTTTCTGCTTAATCCCTGCAGGGAATACTGGGGAGATATCATGTCGCAAAAAGAAGAGTCCCAAATGATCAGAAAAGGAATAGATCCTGAAAAAACCTATATCACCCGCGGTCATCCTCTTCTTTCATCTCTTGGCAGATCAGGCAGAGAGTTCTTTGATATACTTACAGATACAGGATGTAAAGAAGAGATCTTATTTAATGATATTGATAAAAATACCATGCTCTCCTGCCTTCAGTCCCATATCCTGAACCTTGAACAGCAGGACAAAAAGAGCCTTATCAAAAACAGGGACGCTTCAATCCAGGTACATTCCTGTCATAGTCCCATGCGTGAGATAGAAGTTCTCCATGACCGGCTCCTTTTTATGTTTGAACAGGATAAAAACCTGAGACCCCATGATATCATTGTCATGACCCCTGACATAAATACCTATGCGCCGTTTATAAAAGCTGTCTTTGATTCACCTGAAAATGAGAACAAAAAAATACCGTTTTCAATATCAGATGTTTCCCTGCTTTCAGGGAACAGCATCATCAACACCTTTCTTTCGCTGATTGACATCAGCCGGGGACGCTTCGGCATAACAGAGATCGTCCCGATTCTTGAATCACCCGCTGTCCGGAAAAAATTTTCCTTTTCCGAAACAGATCTTTCTCTGATCAAGTCCTGGTTGGAAAAAACACGTATCCGGTGGGGAATAGACAGTGAAAACAAATCAAGTCTGGGACTTCCGCCAACAGATGAGAACACCTGGCAATCAGGCCTTGACCGTCTTCTGCTGGGAGTTGCCATGCCCGGTCAGAACCGTGACCTGTTCCAAGGGATCCTGCCTTTTGATGATATTGAAGGCTCAAGCGCTCAAACGCTCGGAAGATTCATCAAATTCACAGAAGCCCTGTTTTCTCTTTCAAAAACTTTTTCCACCGAAAAGACCCTTAAACAGTGGTCATCTTCACTTCTTAAAATATTAAATACATTTTTTGACCCGGATGATGAGAGCAGACAAAAAATGCGCTCATTAACCGAGGCGATTTTTGAGCTTGAAAACATTCAAACGCTTTCCGGATTGAATAATAATTTAAATCTTGAGATCATAAGAGAACACTTAAAAACACTTCTTAAACAAAAAAGCACGTCCTCCGGCTTTAGGATTGGCAGCGTAACCTTCTGTTCCATGGAATCATCCAGAAGCATCCCGTCCAAAGTCATCTGCCTCATCGGAATGAATGATGGAGCCTTCCCCGGGGTCTCATACGAACCCGGTTTTAACCTTATTCCTGCAAAACCCGAACCCTGCGATCTCTCCTCTAAAAACGAAGAGCGGTACTTTTTTCTTGAAACCCTGATCTGCGCAACAAAAGAACTATACGTCAGTTATGTCGGCCAGCATGTCAGGGACAACAGTATCATCCCGCCGTCAGTCATTGTCAGCGAACTGATGGACTATCTTGAAGAGACCTTTATACACCCTGAAAAAGAACTGCGCAGCCATCTCCTGATAAAGCATCCGCTGCAGCCATTCAGCCCGGATTACTTTTCAAAAAATTCCGACCTGTTCAGTTATTCAAATGAAAACCTGAAATGTGCTAAAGAACTCTCTTCAAAAACAAAGACGGACAATACCTTCATCGAAAGCGCCTTACCGCTTCCGGAAGAAAAGTTTATGACCGTTGACATCAGAGATCTGTCAAACTTTTTCGCAAACCCTTCTAAGTTTCTCTTACAAAACCGGCTTAACCTGTCACTCGAGATCCGTGAAGAATCCCTTGAAGACCGGGAAATCTTTACGCTTAAAGGCCTTGCAAGATATGTGGTTGATCAGACCGTACTGAACGGCCTGTCTGCCGGACTTAGCCGCGAAGACCTGTTTGAAATTACCGGAGCAAGCGGGATGCTTCCCCACGGCACAGTAGGCAAAAGCACATATAAAGCGGCCTTTAACACCGTTGCCGATTTTTTAAGATCTCTTGAAAATTTCACAAAAGGCAAAAAAGTCCTGACTTTCCCAATTGATACCCTTTCAGGTGATTTTAGACTTAAAGGAAGTATAAACAGTCTTTATGAGAACAGACTGGTGAAGTACCGCTGCGCACAGATCAAACCAACGGATATTACGACCCTCTGGTTAGAACACCTTGTGATTAACAAATTAAAGGCAACTGAAAAAAACAGTTCTATTCTAGCCGGGCTTAACAAAGACAGAAATTTTGAAGCATGGGAGTATACCCCTCTTGATAACACAGGGACCGTTTTACAGGATCTTTTAGCACTTTATTATAAAGGCCTTACAAAACCTCTTCCATTCTTTCCAAAAACATCTTTTGCTTATGCAGAAAAAATCTTTAAAGGAAAAGATAAATATACCGCTTTACAGGCCGCACAGAATACCCTAACGGGAAATGATAAAGCCCAGGGAGAGTTGAAAGATCCGTACCTGAAGCTTTGTTTTAAAGACAGCAACTGTCTGAATGAAGAATTTGCAGAAACTGCAATTACCGTGTACGAACCCATACTTCAAAACAGAAATAAATTAAAGCTATAGATAATGTCGGCAAATAAAAACAAACCCAAAATACCTCTTTCCGGCCTTCGCCTCATCGAAGCAAGCGCCGGCACAGGAAAGACCCATACCATAACAGAGCTGTTTCTCCGGCTGATCCTTGAAAAAGAATTAACAGTGAACCAGATACTTGTGGTTACTTATACAGAAGCTGCCACCGAAGAACTTAGAGACAGGATCAGAACACGGCTTAGGGATAAAAAAAATGAAATAAGTACAATTGACCGTTCTGATAAAACCCGAAAACATTTAGTGCTGCTGCAGCAGGCGCTGATCAACTTTGATGAAGCTGCTATATTTACCATTCACGGATTTTGTTTCCGGGTTCTAAAAGAACAGGCTTTTGAAAGCAATTCACTTTTTGATACCGAACTGATCACCAATCAGGACCATCTTCTCCAGGAAACAGTTGATGATTTCTGGCGCAGAAATTTCTACAGTACATCGCCTTCTTTTGCTGAATATGCCCTGCACGCCAAATACTCGACTGAAGATTTTTGTAAACTTATTTCAAGACATCTTCAAAACCCTCTTTTAAAGGTAATCCCCGACACTCAAGAAACTGAAAACGAAGCACGGGAAAAAGCTTTTAACCGGGCATATCATGAAGCCGCCGGCTGCTGGAACAAAACCGGGGAAGAAGTAGAAAAAATACTCCTGTCTACCGACAGTCTTAAGCTAAATATCTACAAGAAGGAAAACATCCTAAAATGGCTGACTGAATTAGATATTTTCTTTTCAGGCAAAACCCCTTCAGTTATCCTTCCCGAAAAACTTCCAAAACTGCAGCCCTCCGAGCTGAAGCAGGGCACAAAAAAGGGGGGAGAGACTCCTGAACATTCATTTTTTGAGTTTTGTGGAAAACTGATAGAAACAAAAGAATTGCTGACCTCATGTTTTGACCGCAGGCTCCGATCTCTAAAAAAAGACCTTTTAAAAAGTGCCGGAGATTCCCTGAAACAAAAAAAAGCGCTGCACAATGTGCTATACTTTGACGATCTTCTTCTGAATGTTTACAGCACCCTTTGCAGCATCAGCGGAAACCTTTTCGCAGGCAGTATCCGAAAAAAATACAGTGCCGCCTTAATTGACGAATTCCAGGACACCGATCCTATACAGTATAAAATATTCAGTAAGCTCTTCATCCATAAAGACTCCTGCCTGTTTTTGATCGGTGATCCCAAACAGGCCATCTACAGCTTTAGAAACGCAGATCTGTTCGCCTATCTTAAGGCAGCTGAAAAAGCCGGGAAGCCTTTTACCCTTGATACCAACTGGCGGTCAGAGCCCGAGCTCATAAAGGCGGTTAATTCTCTTTTCTCTTCACACAAAAACCCCTTTTTGTTCCAAAAGATAGGCTTTAAAAATGTCAGCCCCTCTCCCGGCATTAAAAACGCACTTAAAATAAACACCCCTGCAGAACCGCCTTTCCAACTCTGGTTCGTACCCACAGAGAAAGAACCGGGATCACAATCATCGATAAAAAAACCGCAGCTGCGGGAAAACATCTCTAACGCAATAACGGGAGAGATCTCAAGGCTTCTTTCCCTGTCCGAATCAGGGAAAGCATGCCTTAATGACAAACCCGTTACACCGGAAGACATTGCTGTCCTGGTCCGCACACACAAACAGGCTAATCTGGTACAGGAAAGCCTGAAAAAGCATTTTATCCCTTCCATCCTTCACAGCACCGGTAATATCTTTGCAGCAGATGATGCAGCACAGATGCTTTATATTCTTGAGGCTGTTGCAATCCCGGGTGATGAAAGAAAAGTAAAGGCAGCCCTTGCCACCTGTATTCTTGGCATAACCGGAGAACAGCTTGTCAGCACAGACGGTAATGCGTCTTTTCTTGAAACTGAAATGACTGCTTTTCAGAGATACCATGATCTCTGGAACTCCCAAGGCTTCCTGCCGATGTTTCAGCAGCTGCTTATAGAAAAAAGTGTAAAACCGCGGCTGATCACACTTGCTGACGGCGAAAGAAAACTGACCAACATCCTGCATCTTAAAGAACTGATCCATGACTGCCTCTCACAGGAAAACCTGGGAATGTCAGCAGCCGTCAAATGGTTTTCAGAACAGGTCCACGCAGATGACCATCACCAGGAAGAAGAGCAGCTCAGGCTTGAGACGGACAGGGATGCGGTAAGAATCGTTACCATCCACAAAAGCAAGGGCCTTGAATACCCCATTGTTTTCTGTCCTTTTTTGTGGGACGGACAAAGTAAAAACAATAAAGAACCGGCTGTATTTCATGATTCTCAAAAAGACCTTACCCTCGACCTTGGCTCTGACCGCATAGAAGAAAACAGAAAGATATCAGAACAGGAAGAGCTTTCTGAAAACATGCGGCTCCTTTATGTTGCGCTCACCCGGGCAAAGAACCGGTGTTATCTTGTGTGGGGAGGTTTTAAAGAGGCCGGCACATCACCCCTGGCATATCTTTTCCATAACCGGAACTGCACAGATCCTGGAAAAGCGGTCCAGACCACAAAAAGCCTGTTTAAATCACTGGGTGATGAGGATATTTTAAAGACCTTAAAATCCTATGAAGACCTTTCAGAAAAGACCATACAAGTAAGCCCCATTCCGCGGGCAAAAGATGATCTTAAAGGATATTCCGCCGCTGAAAAGAAAGGTGCGCTTGGGGTACGCCCTTTTAATGAATCCGTAAGCCGGGAAATCTTCTTCACCAGTTTTTCATCCATCATATCAGGACGGCACCATGAATCCGACCTGCCTGAAGCTGATGAGTTTTTTCATGACACAAAAGAGGAAAGCATCAAAGACGACCTTTCTATCTTCAACTTTCCAGCCGGAGCTGTTCCAGGCACAATGCTCCATGAAGTGCTTGAACATCTTGATTTTACTGCAACAGATGAAACCAATATCAACCGGCTGATCCGTGATAAATTCATTCATTACGGATTTGAAGAAAAATGGGTTCCCACCGTAAGAAATATGATTAAGAATCTTCTTGATGTGCCTCTTGACCCGGAAGACAAAGAATTCTGCCTTTCACAGATCAAAAACAATGACCGTTTAAACGAACTGGGATTTTATTTCCCTTTAAAGAATTTATCAAAACAGACCCTGGGCACTCTGTTCAGTAAAACCGCACAGACTCCTGTTTTAAAAGGTTTTGCAGGTGAAATTGAAAAGCTCAACTTCCCGTCCTTAAACGGATTCATTAAAGGATTTATTGATCTTATTTTTACCTATAAAGGGAAATTCTATATCGTTGACTGGAAATCAAACCTTATCGGAAAAAACATTAACCACTACAAAGCGGAAAACCTTATTCCGATCATGCAGAATGACTACTATATTCTCCAGTACCACCTGTATACCCTGGCACTGCATAAATATCTTAAAAACAGGTTACCGGATTATTCTTATGAAAAATATTTCGGCGGCATTTTTTATATCTTTCTTCGGGGAATAGACAAAACAAAAGACCCGGACTACGGAATATTCAGAGACCGGCCGCAAGAAGACCTTATTCTTGAAATGGATAAGGAACTTACAGAATAATGAAAGAATTTAACATAAAAACATTTCAAAAGCTTAGCCCTGATTTCTTTTCAGAAATAGATATATGTTTTGCCGACTTCATCCAAAGGATATCTGAAAAAGAAGATCCGCTGCTGTTTATGACCCTTGCTTTTTTAAGCCGGGAAACTGCAGCCGGGCACATCTGCCTTGATCTTTCAGAATATGCGGAAAAACCGGTAACAGACAAAGATAAAGGTGTTTCCTTTCCGGCTTTTTCTGAGTGGCAAAATAAACTTGAGGCCGTTTCTGTAATTGGAAATCCCGGAGAGTTTAAGCCCGTTATCCTTGACAGGAAGGGCAGACTTTATCTCTACCGCTACTGGCAGTACGAAACCAGTCTTGCCAAAGAGTTGACCGGGCGCGCTAAAAAAACACGCGGTCTTCCTGACAAAAAGTTTATCCGCGAAAAGATCAGGCTCTTATTCCCCGGATCAGAGGACAAGGGTCCTGACATGCAGAGAGCTGCAGCCATAACCGCTCTGTTGAAAAACCTCTGCATTATCTGCGGCGGACCCGGCACCGGAAAAACAACCACCGTTGCAAAGATCCTGGCACTGATGATCGAAAACAGTCAAAAAGAGCTGAGAATCGCACTTGCAGCACCCACCGGAAAAGCAGCTGACAGACTTCAGAAATCCATCTCCTCTTCAAAAACAGAGCTCCCCTGTTCTAAAGAGGTCATATCCTGCATTCCTGAAACAGCATCAACCCTTCACCGCTTACTCGGCACCATATCAAACTCATCATCTTTTCACCATAACAAAGACAACTTTCTCCCCTATGATATTATCGTAATTGATGAAGCATCAATGATCGACCTTCCCCTGCTTTCAAAAACACTTTCAGCTTCATCTGCAGAAACCCGGATCATCCTGATCGGAGACAAAGATCAGCTTGCCTCAGTAGAATCAGGAGCAGCACTGGGTGATATCTGCACGGACAAAGCTGTCAATGGCTTCTCTTCCGATCTTTCCGGACTTTTTCAGGAAACAGCCGGCATTAAAATTCTTCCTTCACCAACAGAAACCGGGGTTCCTGCCCTGTCCGAATGCATTGTGGAATTAAATAAAAATTACCGTTTTAAAAGTAAAAGCGGTATCTTCAAACTCAGCACAGCAATAAACAGCGGAAACATCAGTGAGACTTTAACTGCCTTAAAAGAGCCCGATACTAATGTCTCACATATACAGACCTCTTTTCAGGCCCATATTAAAACTCATCTGCCGGCAATCATTAAGGACAACTTTGTTCCTTTTATTACTGCACCTTCAGCTGAACAGGCATTATCGATCCTTGACCGGTTCAGAATATTGTGCGCTTTACGGAAAGGCCCTTTCGGCACAAAAGGAATAAATATGGTTATCGAAAAATGGCTGATGAAAATGAATCTTATTGATCCATCATCTGAATTTTATAACGGCCGCCCTGTTATGGTAACCCAAAATGATTACACGCTTAAACTGTTTAACGGTGATACGGGTATTATCTTTAAAGATCCTGACAAAAAGAATGCGGTAAAAGCATTCTTTCCGGGAACGGACAATACCCTCAGATCATTTCACCCGGCAATCCTTCCTGCTCATGAAACTGTTTTTGCGATGACCATTCATAAGAGTCAGGGCTCGGAATTTGATAATGTTATGCTTGTACTCCCGGAAGATGAATCACCCGTTCTTACCCGGGAGCTCATCTATACTGCGGTTACCCGTGCGAAGAAAACTTTCCGGATCATCGGAACAGAGAAAATAATAAATTATGCCATATCAAGAAAAATCGAAAGAAGGTCCGGACTCAAAGACCTTTTGTTAGGAAAGTAAAAAATAAAATTTAACCGTTTCCCTTCAGCTCTTTTCCAGGGAAAATAATTCCATCCAAAAAACAATTATGTCAATTTATGAACAGCTTCCGCAGTTCTTTGATGTACAGGACGTACATCCGGATGATGATGAGGTCTGAGAAGAACCTGTTCCTGAACTTTTAAAACTGCAGGCTGACATCAGCTTACCCACATCCGAAGATCCACACTCTGGGCAACCTATTGAATTATCTTTAGAAGTTACTATCTCTTCAAACTCTTTTCCGCAGGAGCTGCACTTAAATTCATATATCGGCATATCTTTTCCTTTTTAACTTAAAAATTTTTAATTTTGGCCTGAAACTTGTATTAAATATTGCCATAGAGAAAGAAGACCAGAGAAGAGGTCATCATGGCTTCCATTCATGCAAAAAGATGTGCCGTAAAAGACCGGCTCCAGCATCACCTGCTCAATTGGATTGTGGTTTTCCGTTACAGGAGGGTACATCACCGCATCTCTAAAAAAGCAACCCTAAAGTATCTCAGCAGTCTGGAAAATATTTTAAAAACATTAAATATAATCGCCTAGACACCCGGGATTTTAGCGGCAGCACAGACCGCTTCATAAACTTCTTTCAGAGGAATTTTTCTTTTAAGTGCAACTTTTTTACACTCTTCAAATTCCGGCACGATCCGGTCGCCCTTTTCTTCTTCAAAGATCTTTACTTTCAGCATCCCAAATTTTGTTTTTAGTTTTCCCTCTCTCCGTTTAAGAATATCCCTTTCCACAGGATAAGAACGCACCCCGGAGGTTGTCGATTCGCTAAAAATAATATGGGTAAGTTTATTTCGGTTTTTTTCATCACAGATCACTTTAAGCAGAATCCCGGGCCTGTTCTTTTTCATATACACCGGGACCATTAAAACATCCAGCGCACCGGCTTCAAACAGCCGGTCCATAAGAAAGCCTGACCACTCGGGATTCACATCATCCATATTTGTTTCAAGCACCTGCACACAGTCCTGCTCTGTTTTTTTATCCTTTTCTCCCAGTATCAGCCTCAAAAGATTTGGGACATTTTCAAGAGCTCTTGACCCCGCACCGAAACCTGTTTTTATTATCTTCATATGAGGCATCGGTTTAAACGCTTTGACAAAACCGGTTAAAATCGCCGCGCCCGTAGGTGTAACAAGCTCAGATCTTATATCAGAAGAATATACCGGAACCCCTTTTAATATCTCAAGAGTCGCAGGTGCCGGAACAGGTATGGTACCATGCAGACACTTCACAAAACCGCTGCCGAGGGGAACCGCTGAAGCACATATTTCTTCAACCCCCAGAAAATCAACCCCTGCAGCACTTCCCACAATATCAACGATTGAATCTATGGCGCCCACCTCATGAAAATGTACCTCAGAAATTTTTCTGTTGTGGATCTTTGCTTCTGCTTTTGCGACCCGAAAGAAAATATCAAGACTTTTATCTTTAACACTTTTTTTAAGCCGGCTCTTATTTATTATTTTTTCAATATCTGAATAGGTCCGGTGGTGATGATGCCCTTTTTTTTCATGAAGGTCCTTTACCATGACCCTTCGCCCTGAGATCCCCATTCGCACAGCTCGAGAAAAAGAAATAGAATAATCCTTAACACCAAGTTTGGAAAGCTCCTCCTTCAGATATTTTCGAGGGACACCCAGGTCAATAAGCGCACCCAAAAACATGTCGCCGCTTATCCCTGAAAAACAGTCAATATATAAACATTTCATAATTCGCTTTCATCTTTTCAAAATGGGGTTATATCATGGGTAAAAAACACCTCACCGCCCGCTGCGCTCAAGTCACCTGCCTTCGTGAAACTTCGGCGAGGCAGGCAGAGTACGCAGAGAAAGGCAGGGTGTTAAAAGCTAAAAAACAACAGTTGGAAGTTTTGGTTTTTTCACTCGACTCCTTGAACCCTTGAGTCCTTGAATCCTTAGTATCTAAAACCGCATCTACCACTGCAAAGCAAATAATAATGAGCACCTTACTGCATCACTTCTTTCAGATATAACACCTGAAGCTCGTTTTTCAAAACTTTTTGTGCCGCATTTCGGGGAAGCGCTTTCACAAAAAAGATCTCCCGCGGACGCTTAAAATCCGCAAGCCGGTCTTTACAATAACTCCGGATAGACTCTTCACTTAAGATCCCCTCACCGTCTGATACGATTACCGCCACTATTTTCTCACCCCACTTCTCATCAGGAACACCGATCACAGAAACATCAGAAACTCGCGGACAGGAAATAATAACATTTTCTATCTCAGCCGGATAAACATTTATTCCGCCGCTTATGATTACATCCTTCTTCCTTCCTTCGATATAAAGAAACCCGTCTTCATCTACTCTGCCCATGTCTCCGGTATGAAGCCATCCGTTTTTAAGCGTTTCCCCGCTTGCTTCAGGATCTTCATAATATCCTTTCATTATATTTAGACCGCGGCAGAGTATTTCGCCAACCCCGTCCATAGAATCTATCTTTATTTCCACACTGTCCATCGGCTTTCCAACACTACCTGTCTTTTCCATGAAATCAGAAGGACCCAGTATTGTGATACCGGGTGATGCTTCGGTAGCACCGTACAGATCATGAAATAACGCACAGGGAAAAAGCGTTTTAAGCTCTTTTTTTGCAGCAGGCAGCATAACCGAAGCCCCGGTGACAGCCCGCTTTACACTTTTGGTATCATAGGCTGTCTTTTTTAATACCTCTGCCATCATATGATACAAAGTCGGTGCCTGGGTAATAGAGGTAACTTTTTCTCTATCAATAATTTTAAGCGCAGTTTCAGCCTCAAATTTTCTGCAAAGGATAAATGTCACACCATTGTAAACATAAGTAAAGATCCTGCCAAGCGTTGAACAGTGAAAAAGAGGAGTCGGCGCAAGTTCTATATCTTCACAGGACAGATTGTATGCGGAAGAATAATTTTTTGTATTTGCGATCTGGCTGCCATGGGTCAGCACCACTCCTTTTGGACTTGCGGTCGTGCCTGCCGTATAGATAATAAAAGACTCGTCTTCCCCGCTGATGTCATAAGAACCGGAACAACTTTCAGCTGCACCCAAAAGAGATTCATATGAAATACTTTTTTCACCCCTGTATGCACCAATAAAAACATAATCGGTTATTGATGAAAGATAAAAAGGTGCTTTTTCTTTAATCTCACTATCATAAAAAAGAAGTGAAACATCCGCATGCACAACCTGTTTTTTTATCTCCTCTTTTGTAAGCCTTATATTTAAAGGCACCCCGACCGCACCCAGCTTCATTAAAGCAAAAATGATCTCAACATATTCCACAGAATTATAAAGAAGGATTCCGACCTTCATTTCTTTCTTTATCCCAAGTTTAAGAAGTGAAGATGCAAGCCTTTCCGCCCTTTCTTTTAACTGCAAAAACGTAATTCTCCTCTCTTCACAGATAAGCGCTGTCTTATCCGGATATTTTTCTGCAGAATTTTCAAGAAAACTAAAAAGATTCATAAAAATCAGTCAGTTGTAAGTTGATAGTTGTCCGTAGTTAAAATCTTCAGAACAAAAAAGCAGCGGTCTATTATTAGCGGTTTAAATAATTCTATAAACATTCAAAATTCCGCACTCCGCATTTTGCTTAAGCCTGTTTCCTATTAACTATTTACGACAAACCGCATTTATATATTTTCCCGACAAAGAAAGATACCCCTCCCCTTCCTCCTTTTTCCCCCTCTTAATACAGCCGTTTCCGTAAACCGAACATTTTTTCTTAAGTTCAAGAAGCGCTGATTCATACTGGCTTTCACTTAATTTACCGCTTTCAAGAGATTTAACGATTGCCTTTATCCTTAAGCAGTCAAGCGCCTCAATTGTCCGTGACTGCTGATCCGCATGACCGCCCTGTTTCACAATAAGCTTTTCCCTGACCAGACAGATCGGGTAGAAGGGAGCGATCCGAAGCCACAGGTCATAATCCTCACAGGCAAGCATGGTCTCATCAAAGAGACCCACCTTTTCAATAACCTCCCGGTGGATCATGACCGAAGAAGGACTCACAATACACATAGGCAGACACTGCTCATATATCCATCCGGAATGCATCTCATGTTTTTTCCTGGGGTTGACCCTTTTTCCGTTTCTTATCCAAATCTCTTCAGTCTGACATATCTTTATATCAGGGTTATCTTTTATGAACTGCACCTGCTTTTCCAGCTTGTCCGGTTTCCAGGAGTCATCTGAATCAAGAAAAGCGAGCCACTCCCCTTTTGCAGCCTTAATCCCCCGGTTCCTGGCAGCACTGGGGCCTTTATTGGCTTTTTTAATGACCTTTATTTTTTTGCCGTAAGACAATAAAAGAGCGGGAGTGTCATCTGTTGAGCCATCATCCACAACGATCAGCTCAAAATCCCTGCAAGTCTGGGACAGCACCGAATCAATGGCTTCTTTTAGAAAAGAGGCCCGGTTATAGGTGGGAATCACAACACTTATAAAATCTTTTTTCATAGCTACAACCTGTATATTTTTATAATAGTCATAAGTATAACAAAAACACATAAGATCAAAAAGGGAAAGTAACGGATGCAAAAGGATAAAAGAAGAACAGCTTATAATAAAAGCAATATACCGAAGCACAAGAATCTCTGCTTCCGGCACAATAACCTGAAATGAGGCAGGTCGTTCCGTATCTAAAATACCGAATTTTTAGTTTTTGTTCAAGATTAAAGCATAATGATTTTATAGCTTAACAGAAAAGGTCTTCAAAGGCCTGGCTACTGTTGTTTCCATATATTTTATTTCAGCTGGTTAGTCCTGCCTCACCTGAACCAGACAACTGCCTTAAAATAATATTTTCCATTTACAATTTATTAATTGCGCTATTCTACTTTTTCATTAAACCGATGATAAATCTTCTTCGTCAAGCATTCCTTAACGTCCTGTTTAAATTCGGTGTCCCCCATTATTTTTTCAAATATTTCCTGATTTACATCCATTCTGTCAATCAACGTCTGAATAAAAACTTCTGCAAACGCATATTTGAAATTTTCGATTGGGTTATTTTCAGCCCTTACTTTCAGATCTTCGTTTTCATAAAGTGCCGGCTCTATCTGTTCAAGATACAAACGATCGGCCTCATAAAGTCTGCATTAAATTTATTATTCAGCAGTTTGATAATATTTGACAACGTATCCTTTTCTTCTTTTGGTCTACTGTTTCCTGCGGTTCTTCCTGCAATGCTTTAAAGCGGTCAACAGCCGGATCGATATACACATATAGTTTTGCCTGGTCTTTAATTGAAACATTGCCGGGTTTGTAAAACACTTTTGAAAATGCATCAACTTCAGACTGACAATACACTTGCGCTTTATCCGTATTACCCTTTAAATCATACAGGTGGTTCGGATCAGTGGTTTCCGTCATTGTCGTCAGCTCATAATAGGGCTGAAATGAATCAATAATCGTCTGACGATCATTGGCAAAATCAAGCACGAAGGTATCTTCTTTGCCGGAGCAGATCCTGTTTAAACGCGACAAGGTCTGAACAGCCCTTACACCTGATAATTTCTTATCCACATACATGGTATGCAAAAGAGGATGGTGGAACTGGGCAAAGACAACCAGCCTTGAATATTTACTCAGGTGCAGTCTGAGCAAAATAGACAGCCAGCATTTTTGGGATTTAATGGACAGCCTCCCTGTGGATGCGATTGAAAAGATTGAAAACGAATTACTCAAAAAAGTCTTTGATATCTATAAACCGGAAAGTGATACTTTGTTTTTTGACACCACCAATTTTTTTACTTATATCAACACCACTAATACTCGTTGCACTGTTGCTCAACGGGGAAAAAACAAACAAAAAAGATATGATCTCCGGCAGGTTGGACTGGCTAAGTGTCTAAAAAGTGAGGGTTTTCATTCATAGTGGAACCTTTGAAGAGTTTTTATGGGTCCTGATAATAGAAAAATCAGCCTGTAGGAAAAACAATATTAGACAACCATCAAAAACGCAACACATTCTGAGAATTTCATTAAATACACCCGTAATATAAAAAAACAGGATTTTCAAGATATTGATAATGATTGAGGTTTCTGACAAAGGTATTCTGCTGAAAAAATAGCCTTGAGAGAAACAAAAAAATCAGGTTATTTGAAACAACTCATGAACTGAATTCTGGGATTAAGATATAAACTCTAAAAAAATGATCTTCAAAACTCTTTAAACCTCATTGCGACCGTCCGTCTACCTTCCGTTGATTTGAGCGATGTCTATTTTATTAATTTATTTCAACTAGTTATAAGGTTGGAATAAAGTTCGACTCCCCCCGCCCCGACTCCAGCATTATTTATGATTTAATTTCAAGCATTTAAAATCTAGATTCCAAGATTCCCTGTGGTCAACCGTCAGCATATTTTTAGCAAAAAGGATCATTGTTTCACTGTGGCCGGGTCAACACTACCTCAAAATATCTTGGTAAGAACCAGGGAAAAAATATTTCCCTGGGGACGGTCAACAGCTCCAAATTCTTTAAAGACCCGGAGGCTGCAATCAAGGTTTGCGGACTTGAAGAAATAGTGCACTTCCGGCCCAACCGCAAAGACGCGGTCTTTCGTATCACGATCCCAAGCAGCATCAGAACCGCTGTCGTCCGTGAACTGCCACTGGCAATATCCCGCAACACCCGCATCAAAATTTTCAGCCAACCGCTTGCCCAGTCCCCACTCAAGGGAAAAATTGCTTCCCGGCCGAATATTTGTATGGCGCTTTTTCCCATGAATTTCTGTCCGGCTTAATGCCGAAAAATGCCATTTCTTTTCCTCATCAAAATACCAGGTCAGTCCAAGCGTCACCATAGGAGACCAGAAACCTTTTCCCGCTGAAGCAGGGTTATGGCGATCATATTTCCCCCACGGCGCCCAGGCTGCAAGAGAAAATGCCATATCATAACGTGCACCATGCCAACCCAAAATAATGGGCTCCAGGAAAACATCCCCATTGGTAAAATCCGAATCACTGATTCCGAATTTATCAACTTCCACATCCGCATAAACCAGTGCTGCGCAAATTGCAAATCCGTAATCCGCGCCAAACAATTTTTTATCAGTAATAACATTTAACTTATACGCATAGGCAAAAGAGCTTATCTTCGTATCATCGTGCGCCCGGTTTCCCCTTTTATCCCGGGACTGGTCCGCTGTATATAAGATGTGAAACATCTCCAGATAGTACCCCGGAGCCTGGGGGAGTGTTGATCCTCGCAGCCCCTTGGATGCAAGCGGGTAATGACCGGTTTCCCCGGCAATACCCCGGTTTCCTGTGGTGAACAATAAAAGCAGCCCGAACACTATGGCAGTAATATATCGTTGTCTCATTATATTTCCTTCAATTTAAGATTTCTCAGCTGTCATATAAACACGTTTTAGATACGTGTTCTTTTTCTTTTTAAACTTGTAATTCATAGATCGTTATGGGTTCACACCTGGAAGCAATACAGAAATGTCTTTACTGCACAGAACATACTGTGAAAAATTCTTACAGGATTATCATAAATACATTTGAAAAATGCATTTATAAATTTTCATCCTGTCAGCTTACCTTCAGAATGCGGGGTTTTTAAGGAGATTTATTTCACCCGTCATTAACTTATAATGCTTTAGTCCTCTCCTCCAATTGCCCGGGCACTATCACATCCGGCGTCATCGCATAGGGCGGATTTGAAATGTTATTGGGATCAAACTCGCGCTTCATGGCTTTGACCGACAGGTGACGTAGAATACTGCGGCCCCAGAATGTCATACACCAATCCAAGCACACAAATGGTTGCTGCCGCGTCCGACACAAAGACTGCTGTTGATCTGAACAGCCCTAGTATCCTCCCTGTTTTTTGTTTGTGTATTTTAGGCTGAAAGTTCCTCTCTAGTCGCCTTACCCTTTTCCCAAATCTTTTTGACAGGCAGTTTACCCGGCACCATATGCAGCAGGGCGATCTTTTCCGGTATAATTTTTATAAAGTTAATTTTTTTCATAACCTTTTCCATTGTTATTTCCCGGGCACTTTCCGGCATGACTTTATCGTTTATCAGCTTTGAAAACATACCGGTCATCGCTTCATTCAGTCCAAACTCTTCCCATTTTTCAAGTATAAGATCAGCATCATTTTTCATATTAATAAGCTGTGCTTTTCCCCATAGCTGAATGCTTTTCTGCTCGATCGTGTGATTAACCGGCTGAAAAATACCCACCGCCACAGCGGGATTACGCATTACATTGGCAATTTTTCCACCGGGTTCACCATTGATCCATACGGCCAGGGTACCGTCACAGAAAAAATCAGCCGGGGTGGCCCGTGGAACATTCTCATGGCTTGTGGCAAGGACACAGGCCCAGCCATGTTCCAGATTACAGCCGAATCCGGTATTTTTTCCGCCTGATTTTGTAGCCTTATCCGTTAGAAATTCGATAATTTCTTTTTCCAGTTCAGCTGCAGATATTTCTTTTTTGTCGCCCATTGCATCTCCTTTTCATTTTTATATTTATTTTTTATCCAGACGTTTCTTCCAGTCATCAGCAACCGCTACAAATGCTTTGGAAGCAACGAACTCAGGATGATTTTCAGCAAAAGCATTCCCCTCATCTGAACAGATGATCAATTCCGGATGAAGGAGAATACGGCCAGGGAAAGGAAGTTTCATTTTTTATGCGATTTTCTCTCCGCCCACGACTGCAGCATCATACATAGGTACCTCTTCAATTTTCGGCTTTTGAATTATAGTTAGTTATCTAACTATATAGTTAAAAAATTTTCTACTCGAGATTATTAATCATCTGCAGCAGTACAGCCCTGGTTTTTTTCAAATCTTCCCGGGATATCTTTGTTTGTAAGCGTTCTAAGTTTTCATCAATTAAAGCCTCAAGCTCGGTTTCCATAGATTTGCCCTGGAGGGTAAGATAAATGAGTTTTTGACGCCCATCTAACTTGTCCGGGATACGGACAAGCATGTTTTTTTTCTCCAGGCGATCAAGCATAGAAACAATTGAGGCCTTATTCTTTACCAGTTTATCGGCAAGTTGCTGCTGAGACCGGCCTTCTTCCTGCCAAAGCAAATGCAGGAGCATCCATTGTTCGCTCGTAATATCATAACCGGCTTTACTGAAATTATTTTGCAGTCTCAATAATAAGGATCTTCTGACCCTGTCTACGAGTATTGCCAAAGGTTCCTGCGTCTGATTTTTGATGATTTCCATTTTTATCTGCCAAGCATATAGTTAGCTATCAAACTACTTTAGTAGTATAGCTTTCCTTTTCTGTCTGTCAATTATTTATTTAGAATTTTTGAAAAAGAATGTGCCTGAAAGTTGACGAAAGATTCGTTGAGCATTATCCAGGTAACTGAAGGCATATCCTCAAACCACATTGAAGGCAGATCAGCGACTATCTCCTGAAGATCTTCTTTAGTGGCTTAATGCCAGCCCCCCCTGATGATCTATCGCTTAACCCGCACTCTCCGTCATTAAGTGTGTATGCAAATAACATGGCATAACTTTGTGTTTTGTTAAGGTTTCTTATGAGACTGTCGAAAAAGTCAATTTTCCCAATTTTCGGAAAATAATATAATGTAAAATCAATTAGTTGCAAACCCTAAAATAACTAGAGCCTGTCCAAAAATATAAAGTGCTTAAGTGACAGTGGGGAAAAGATCTTAAGATTAAAATATAAAGGCAGAATTTGAGATAAAAATAAAATAAGGCATGCTATAATATTTTTTTACC
>Ga0222639_1000077_pt1 | contig 54141 bp, 50 predicted proteins | sample AntAcemetagen185_FD_179863 | JGI IMG/M metagenome (GOLD analysis project Ga0222639, IMG submission 179863) | Saline water microbial communities from Ace Lake, Antarctica - #185 | ecosystem: Environmental > Aquatic > Non-marine Saline and Alkaline > Saline | place: Antarctica: Ace Lake...
TTCAGTTCATCATTTTATCAATCATTGCATAAGGTAATTTCTTTCCGTAAACCTGACGAAAGAATTTGATTTATTCTTTTTTGTGCGTCTGGTAAGGCGCAATTATTGATAAAACGCTATTCTATGGAATGTACCGAATTGATCGGGAGCTGGACGGTCCAGTATTCGGATGAAAGCCAGAGTACCTGGGTGGTTGAAGCTGCCGAGGAAAATGACAGCTCGGTGTTTACCTGTTTCGCTACAGGGGTCAAACAGACAGAGGGTGAAGCGGATGTGGATTTCAGGCTCTACTGGATGAAGATTTTACATGCTTATTTTTACACAGAGGATCTCAGCGGGATGGAACAGGATACCGTCGTTTCTGTTCTTGATTTTAAAAAATGCAGCTTTAGTATCAATCTTACATATACTGCTGATCCGGCCGTATATGGTATCGTGAGAGGTAAGCGGGACGGGGAATGTAAAGAGGATGGTGACAATTCGATTTCAGACGAAAAAAACTGGGTAAAACATGTGATCGCAGACCTGGAGACGCCGATATATTTGATTGTTAAAGATATGGATAATGATGATGATCTTGATGTGATCGCTACGACTAACGAGCATGGGGGGGGCTATTTTGATTCGGAAGTGGCCTGGTTCGAAAATAAAGGCCTGGATAGTACCTGGGAAAAACATGTGATCAGTTCAAACGATAACGGCAGCAATCCGATTCAGAATTCCAATGGGCTGGCTGTGCACGATATGGACGGGGACGGGCGTCAGGATGTAGTGGTCGGTACCGGCGGTGTCGGGGAGGCCGAGGCTGCCGGCGGGAAAGTGTACTGGTTTAAGGCACCGGCTGAAAACACAGGTGTCTGGCAGCGGTTTCTGGTCAGCGCCGCAGAGGATACTTATTTTAAAATGTATACTATGGACGTTGACGCGGATGGGAAAGAGGATATTATTGCAGGCGGCAATATGGGAACCCTTATCTTTTTTAATCCGGGGGACGATATAGTCAATGGCGCTGTCTGGAAAAGTCAACAGCTGCCTGGAGTTACCGGAAGTTCTCTTTACCTGGACGATATGGACGGAGATGGACAGGCGGATATTTTGAATACTCATCTGGGAGAAGAGGAAGATGATTACTATGGGTATATTTCCTGGTTCAAGGTGGATAACAGCGGTGATAATACCGCTTTAGTCCGGACGGACATTAATGAAGGGGTTTCCAGTGTTTTTGACGTTAATGCAATGGATGTGAATGATGACGGCAAAAAAGATGTGGTTGTGACGATATTTGGTGAAATCCTTATGTACTGGTATGAGGCCCCGGCTGTCAGCGGAGGTGATTGGACGCAGCATGTGATAAGCGAAACCTTTGGCGGAACGGATATTTTTACGGGTGATATAAATGGAGATGGTAAAGATAATAACATGGTAGTTGCCGGTCTGGGGTTGAATAAAATATCATGGTTTAAGCCTGTAGCTACTGACAATGGGACCTTATGGCAGGAATATGTGATCGACGATGATATTATGACCCCCGGGGATCTGTCTCTGCACGATCTGGACAACGATGGAGATCTGGACCTTTTTGTGGCCGGTATGGGGGTAGATCAGATGCTCTGGTATGAAAACAAGCCGGGACTCTGTCCGGTGGAAAGGGTTTTCGGCCGAAATACCCCGCAAGTGAAACTTTTACAGCAGTTCAGAGATGAGGTGCTGTCCGGAAGTCCGGCCGGAAGAAAGATGATTGAGCTGTATTATAACACCAGCGAAAAAATGAACAGCATGCTGGGACAGGATTCGGCTGTTCTTCATACGGCACGAAGTTTGCTGAACGCCTTTATGCCGATGATTAAACTATATACCAATTGAGCTGTCTGAGTATTGATCCTCTGAAAAAAAGAGGGCCGATTATATCGGCTGTTATTTGTATGGGTATTTCAGGTGAAAAAGCATATTTTTTTTGATGAAAAAATTTATCCTGTTAACTTTTTTATAAAATATATTATTTACTGGAAAAAACATAAAAATCAGTAATGATTTTGTCGACAAGCGGATATAATTTTTATATGATTAAACCGCTATAGTTAACTTAACAACCTGTTCTGGCCAAAAAAAATCTTGACAAAGGTTATAATTAATAATATTTATAATTTATAACAATTTGAATGTCTAAATATTTGAGGTGTACCTTGTCCCGGTGAAATCAGGTTACAATCCGAAAATGTTCAGGTTTACCTCATTTTTATAATATAACCGCAATTGAGGGTGATTCATTTTGAAGACTTTTGCAGAAGCTCTGGTTAAAAACAGGATTGTTGTCTTAACACTTATTTTTATTGTTACAGCTGTTTTTTTGTTTGCCGCTTCAAAAATAACCATGAAAACAGATTTTAACGATCTTCTTCCTCAGAAACATCCCTTCATAAAGGTCCACAATAAAATTAGAAATATCTTCGGCGGTGCCAACCAGGTTCTGATTATGGTTCAGGTCCGTAAAGGGGATATCTTCAATTCTGATACGCTGAGCAAAGTCCAGTGGATCACCCGTGAGCTGGAAAAGATCCCGGGGGTCGATCCCTATAAAATACGCTCCATTGCCAGTTCCAAGATGAAGGATTTTTCATTTTCTTCCGGAACCATGTCTATCACGCCGCTCATGTATCCCGATGTGCCCAAAGATGAAAAGGAAATGCAGGAACTCCGGGACAAGGTCTACAGTAACCCCAGATATTACGGGCCGTATGTGTCATATGACAGTAAAAAGACACTTATCATGATGGATTTCTTTGAAAAAGAGATGGACTACCCCGCTGTTTTTAAGCATTTATGTCTCTTGAGAGAAAAAACAGAGGATGAAAACCATATTATAAATATTGCGGGTGAGCCCATGCATATGGGGTATATCTATCACCATACCGGTCAGGTCCTGATGGTGCTTGGGATAACAGTGCTGGGTATTATTATAATGTTATATATGTATTACCGGAGTATCCGGGCGGTTTTTCTTCCTATTCTGGCTGCATCCATGAGCGCAGCCTGGGGCATAGGTTTTATGGCGATGCTTGGTTTTAATCTGGACCCGCTGATTCTGGTCTTGCCTTTTTTAATATCTTTAATGACGGCCCGGCACTCCATGCAGTGTATCAGCAGGTATTTTGAAGAGGTTATAAAATTCAAAGATGTTAAAAAAGCTTCAGTCAGCACCATTGAAAATATGTTTCTTCCGGGTCTCACAAGCATTATCACAGATGCACTGGGTATTGCACTGGTTGCTATCGCGACCATTCCGGTGCTGGTAAATATTGCTATTGCCTGTACTTTCTGGAGTGTGGCAACGGTTATTCTTTCAGTGGTGATGACGCCCCTTCTGCTTGCCTGTATGCCGGAAACAAAACGTGTGCGGAAATATATTGAAAGAACAGTGAATAATAAAAAAACAGATTACCGGGACCGGTTCTTAAGTATGATCGGTTCATGGATCCCCCGTAAAGGAAAGTGGATTGTGGCTGTTGTTTCTTTGATCACTGTTATTGTGGGATGGAATTATGCAGCACAGATAACGGTGGGTGATTTTTTCCCGGGTTCTTCTATCCTGTGGCCTTTTCACCGGTATAACAAAGATGCTTTCAGGATAACTTTCAGCATGCCGCTTTTAAATCCGCTTTATGTCATACTTGAAGGAGATGAAGGCGGCTTTGTAACCAAAGGGTCTACTCTTCGGGAGATGAACCGGTTTCAACGGTATATGAATAAGCATGACCGGGTCATGTTTACTTATTCCATTGCCAATACGCTTCCGGGATTTATGATGGCGTCCTATGAGTCTGATCCTCAGTGGTTTCATATACCCAAAGAGGACCGTGTGATGAGCTTTATTGCCCGAAAGCTTCTCTATACGGGTGAGCCCGGAACCTGGGATCGCTATGTGGATATGCAGGACAAATATGCCAATATTGTGATCTACTGCAGAGATAAAATGCCGAAAACAATAGAGAGTGTTGTGGCTTATATTCAAAAGTATCTGGATGAGAACCCTGAACCTGAAGGCGGAAAATATCTGCTGGCTGGCGGGGCCGTGGGTGTTCAGGCCGGGGTGCGCGAAGTCATAGAAGGTGCCCAGATCTGGAATCTTATTTTTGCTCTCGGGGGGGTGTTTCTTTTTTGTGCCATCAATTTCAGGTCCGTAGTGGCGGGCTTTATATTAACCGTGCCGCTTGCTATTTCAAATATTTTAACCTTTGCACTGATGGGGGCCTATCATATCGGTTTGACGGTGAATACCTATCCGGTGGCTTCTGTCGGCATCGGACTGGGGGTGGATTACGGAATCTATTTTATGAGCCGCCTTTTAGAAGAGACAAAAAACGGTACAGACCTTGATCAGGCTGTGTCTCTTACTTTGAGATCAAATGGCAAGGCAATTATACAGATTGCAACAACGCTTACGGTCGGTCTTATGATATGGGTTTTTTCCTCGTTAAAATTCCAGGCAGAAATGGGCGCACTTCTGGCCATTCTGCTTTTTCTAAATATGCTGGGAGCACTTTTTTTAATACCTGCAATGACTTGTATTATTAGACCGAAGTTTCTTACCGGGCTAAAAGAGCAGACCGGGCAGGTTACTGCGGATGAGGCTGGATCAATTATAAATTAAAAGCCCGGCAAAAAAATTATTTTAATTTACCTGCGGAGGGTGATTATGAAAAAAACAATTAATGTCTTTTCGGCAACATTTCTGGTTCTTGCTGTTACGGGTATTTTTGTTTCTGACGGTCAGGCTGCTTTTCATCTTTTTGATGAAAAGCTGAGGGTCAAGGGCAGTGTGTACGAGTTCATGATTTATCGTACAAATATTAAGGATGATGAAAAACAGTACCGTGACTCTGACCTGGGTCTTATGCGGGCTAAAGGCACACTTGAGCTTTTGTATAAAGCCGTAGAGAAAGAAAATCTCCAGGTAAATGTATTCGGTTTCTTCCAGTGGTGGCGTGAGTCCGTGCCTGATGTTGATGATGAATATCATCGGTCCATGACCAACAGCAACCGAAAGAGATTTCAGGGGCCCTACTATGACCAGGACGACTGGATAAATGAGCTGTATGTGGACCTGTATGCGGGCAAATGGAATATCCGGCTCGGTAAGCAGATCGTTTTCTGGAGCGAGGTCGAGATGGTCCGTACCATTGACCGGATCAATCCTCTTGATCTTCGCTATACGACTCCGGGTATTGATCCCTTTGATGAGATGAAGCTGGGGTTGTGGATGATGCGCGGTTTTTATAATTCAGATCTTCCCGGCCAGCTGGTTTTTGAGTGGATCTGGGTACCGGGAGATTATGAGGGGGTACGCACGCCCCGTGAAGGGTCGAACTGGGGGGCAAATCCGGGGCCGGAGGGAAAAGCGGAATTAAGACCCCGGCCATTCGGGCAGGGCGCGGCGGTTAACGAGATGTGGCGTAAGTCACAGCCCGCCTTTAGTATCAGAAATTCCACCTTTGCGTTTAGGGTTCGCGGAAATTCCGAAGTGTCTATTTTCGGGGAATTTTATCTGCTGGACTGGACAGTGAGCTATTATCATGGAATGAATAATACGCCTGTGGCTAACCGGGGGAAACTGGGTGAGCCTAATATATTAAATATGGATCCTTCCACGACTAACGGGTATCTTAACAATCTTGCCATCAGGCGCCTGCTCGGCGCTGATTTTCTGGAAGTTCCGCGCGGGTTATGGGAGTATAAATTTTTTGATGCTGTCGGTGCAAGCTGTCAAACCTATGTTCCGAAATTAGGCGCTGTGGTGCGGGGCGAATTTTCCTATGAGATCGGTCTTCCTGAACTGAAAGCCTATACGGATGATGTTGAAGCATCTCCAAGTTATATGAAACAGATCATCGGCACGACAGAACGGGATGTCATCAATGCAGGGGTAACCGTTGATAAACCTCTAAAATCGAACTGGCTTTCCCAGCGCTGGGGAGCCAGCGGCGTGTTTGACTGTACCCTGGGCTGGTTCGGGCAGTGGCGGCTGGGGGATGTGAGCCGCATCCGTCGCACTTTTGCCTATCAGGACCGGTCTCAGACCAATTTTACCTTAACTGTCAGGACGAGGTTCAGGAATAATGAAGTGTGGCCGACCTTCCGGATGCTTTATAATACCCGGAACTGGGGGTATGGTGTGTTTGCGGTCCGCTACACTCCCGGGAAACATCTCAGGTATGAGCTGGGATACCTGTGGTTCTTTGCCAATAATCCCTATGCGTTTAGAGAAGCGAATGCGGAAGATAATGATTCGGTTTATTTCCGTATCGGATATGAATTTTAGAAGGAGAGACTTATGAAAAAAACAATCATGTTTGCCTTAAGCTTTTTATTTGCAGCGCAGTGTTTTGCAGAAGAGATCTCCTTTCCCACTGTCAGTTATGAGGGAGAAGAACTTGCAGCCGTCAAGTTGTGGGAAAAGTCCTGGTCCGGGAAAAAGATAACAGCCGAAAATGTGGATCAGGTAAAAGATTTTCTCCATGAAGGTGCATACAATGCTGTGAAGAATCCGGAAATATTCGGAGCAGATGCGATCTGGTTTGAGGTGGTGCCGTATCGTCCTTACACGCTTTCAAAAGGTATAATTGAGGCGACAAAAAAATATGCACCAAACAGTAAACTGGATGAAAAAGGGGGGTTGGTAGGTTATGGTGATGTAGCCGGAATACCTTTTCCCCAGCCGAAAACCGGAATAGAAATGGCCTGGAATTTTGACGGCAATACCCGGGGAGACAGTCATACTGAAGTACAGTTCGGCGCCGTGGTTGACTGCAAAACCCGTTTTGAGCGGGAGACTGAACAGCACCGCTGGGAGCTTTATTGGATCGGAAGATGTGATGTTCCGCCAACCCCTGCTTTTTCAAAAGAGGTGAATCCCCGGGGGATCGCCCGTTCATTTTTTCAGAGGCACGCAGCTCCGGCTGACTTTGTGGATACCACCATGCTCGAGATCAAATACAAGGATCCCCACCGTATGGAGGATCTCTGGGTATACACGGCAATGTTCCGCCGCATCAGACGGTATGCCAATAATCAGCGGACAGATTCGATCGACGGTACGGATATGATCTATGATGATCAGGATGGCTGGTATACGTCTGTTCTTCATAACACCTATGAGTTCAAGGGCAGGGAAGACCTTCTGGTGGTCAGGCATCAGGATGCTGCGAAAGTGGAGAGGATCAAAGGACAGGGATACTGGAGCGGTTTACAGCGGGAACGGGCAAATCTCTGGGTGGTTGAAGTGAAAAACAATGACAAGAACTATATATACGGCAAACAGATCTGGTACCTGGATCCCGAAGACTGGCATATGGATTTTAAGGTCATGTACAACCGCCAGGGACAGATGTGGAAGATGTATGAGTTCGGCTTTGATGAGTTTCCCTCCTATGGCGGACAGACGACTCCGATTTTTAATACGGAACATATCGTTGATTTTCTGCGGAATCATGGAAGTGCCAGCAAGCGGGGGATCAAAGAGGTTGGGCTTGAGATTCCTACAACTCTTTTTCGGACAAAAAGTCTTAAGCAGAAAAGCTATTAATGCGAATGTGGAATGATGAGTGCGGAGTGTGGAATAAGCTTAATGGGATTAGTAGTATGCCATTCCGTACCTGATGCGGAATCCATTATGAAATTTTATAAGAGAGTATAATCAGTGATTAGTGATAGAAGACTTTTAAAATCTTTTCTTGTTGCAGCTGTTTTTACTGCTTTTTTGTTTGCCGGCTGCGGGAAATTTGACCGCTCCAGCATAAAGATGCCTGAAATCAAGCTGGTCACACCTGAAAATCTTCACAGCATAAGCAGTGTTGATTCCGGTCATACATGGGTCTGTGGAAATTACGGCACCATTCTTTTCAGCGCTGACAGCGGCAGGACTTGGCAGCAGCAGGATAGCGGGATTAACGAGTATCTGCTGGATTCAATCGTATTTACGGATATCAAAAACGGCTGGGCTGTTGGAGTTAACGGGACGGTCATCCATACGGCTGACAGCGGTAAAACATGGGTCAAACAGAAAAGCGGCACGAACAGTAATCTGCTTGATCTTTTTTTTGTTGATTCGGATTATGGCTGGGCAGTCGGTGAGTTCGGAACCGTTATTCACACGGCTGATGGCGGCAAGACCTGGGGAAGTCAGATGGAGGCACAGGACGCCATTTTAAATGATGTGTTTTTTGTGGACCGAAAGACCGGCTGGGCCGTGGGAGAGTTCGGGACCATCATGCATACGGTTGACGGCGGGTTGATTTGGGAGTCCCAGCATTGCAGAGATATTGAACCTGAAATAAGCGAGACGGAATGGGAAAGGCCTATGCCCGCTCTTTACGGAATATGTTTTATTGATAAGTTGGCCGGCTGGATCGTTGGTATGGACGGGGTAATCTTAAAGACGGTTGACGGTGGGAGGCTTTGGAAAAAACTTGATCCTGCGACTGACAAGCCCCTTTATTCAATTGTGATAAAAGGCTCAAAAGGTTTTGTGGTGGGGTGTAAAGGTGTTTATCTTGAGTCTGAAGATGCGGGACAGACCTGGAAACAAAAAATTGAAGCATTAAAAACAAAGTTCTGGCTGCGTGAAATTTCATTTACCGGCAACAGCGGGCTGATCGTAGGCGCAAGAGGTACGGTTGCAAGATCAGACACAGGCGGAAAAACATGGGAGCTGATCTCAGGGTTCAGCTATGATATGGATGAGTTCGGACTTGCTGACTTTTAAAAAAAGATGTTACTCGTATGAATTTAATGACAAAAGAAATAAATAGAAAAGTATATTTGCCCGTAATTATTTTTCTAACCGCTGCTTTATTTAATAACGCAGCGGCAGAGGAAAAAATAAAAGGGCTGTATAAAATTATTACGAAGAAAAAAGATGAAAAAGAAATCAGGCAGGAGGCTGTTCATCTGGCTTCTGTTTTTAATAAAAGATTTGTTAAGCGCAAGGTGCGGACTGATCAGAAACATGCCACGCATACACCGAACCTTGGTTCGGGGTCAAGTGGCTTTTAGCTAAAATAATCAAATTTAACTACCTGGATACCCCTTAGCTTTCTGTGGAGAGTATCATTATGAATTATTATAAGGAAATAATATAGAATGGCTCAAAACTATGATCTTGTTGTTGTCGGCGGCGGAACCTCTGGTTTAGAGGCGGCAAAGACAGCTGCACAAAACGGTCTTAAAGTAGCTCTTCTGGAGCGGAAAAGTCATCCGGCAAAAGTGCAGAGAGCCTGTGCTCAGATGTTTTTGACGAACATGGACTCTTTTTATAATGAACGGATGTATTTTACCAAAGAGCAAAAGAAATGGGTTTTTCCGTCGAATAATTTTTCAGTAAATTATAACGGCGGTTACCGTGAATTTTATGCCTGTCATTTTATGGCGCCTAACGGTGAAGATCGGATCGAGATCGGTGATTATGAGGCAAATTCATCAGGCAATGGAACAGCGGCTGTGGTGTTTGACAAGGGCGCCCTTCTGGATGGACTTTATCAGGAAGGCATAAAAGCAGGTGTTCAGTTTTTTCTTGGAAGAAACGTTATTTCTGTTGGAAAAACCGGGGCCGGGGTCGAAGTAAAAACTGCAGAGGGTGACCGGCTTACGGGAACTTTCTGCATTGCTGCCGACGGGATTAATTCAAGGCTGGCTCGTCTGTCCGGGCTTAACAAAGACAGGACGTTCCTTTTCACCTCAGGGTCAACAAGTTATTATGTCAAAGGAGTTTCTTTTGACCGGTCAGAAGTTATTTGTATGGGGAATGCCTATGATAATGGGGGCCTCGGTACCGTCCATTTCTGTATGCTGCCGAGTGTGTATCATGAAGATGAATACTGGCTCTATATCAAGGGTGATGAAAAACTTGATTTTTTGACCCGGAAAAGCAGATTTAAAAAATGGTTTAATAATGTTGAGATCACGCACAAGCGCTGTGCTGTTATAAATGCCTGGAGTCCGGCCAAAGAGCCGTTTAAGGACAATATCATATTTGTGGGTGACAGCTGCTGGTTTGCAGAGGCTGAAAATACGGGCGCTCTTCTATCCGGGCACAAGGCTGCCAATGCAGTATGTGAGGCTTTACACAAGGGGCAGCCTGATCGACAGGGGGTTATAAATTATATTGACTGGTGGAAAAGAAACTGGCCGGAAACCCATGATTATAAGGATTTTTTGTGCTACGCGGTATTCTTTAATATTTTCACAGAAGATGAGCTTAACTATCTTCACCGGATCATCACCGAAAAGCTTTTCTGGTCAATAAATCCGTTCAATTTATATGGGCATATCGTTCGGGGGATAAAACCTCACATGGAAATGATAAAAAAGAACCGGCCGGCACTTGCGCAAAAACTGGAAAAATTCGCCCCTGGAACCGCAGAACAGTTAATGAAACCGGTAACAAGACAGGGGTTTTCTGCTTACAGGTAAGATTATGCTGGAAAAAGAACTTTTAGAATATTTGAATCTTTTAAGGGATTTCGGCCGTATCTATACCCGGCGTATCATGAGCGGCGATGCGGGTGCTGCAGATCTTAAGCAGTCGCAGGTAAAGGCAATATATGCTTTCAGGGACAGAGACAGTTATTCGATGAAAGAGCTGGCTGATAATGCAGGCGTAAAACTTCCGAATATGACCCTGATGATAGATGAGATGGAACGGGCAGGGATGGTGAGCCGGGTAAGGGATAAGGATGACAGACGGAAAGTAATGGTCGGGCTGACAGTTAAAGGCAGGAAAGTCCGGAACCGGTTCCTTGAAAAGAGACAGACCTTTGCAAGGGAAATGTTTTTGAGACTTCAAAGAGATGATAAGGAAGAACTGTTGTCATCTCTTGCAAGTGTGTGCAGGATTCTGGATAAAACCTTATCAGAGAAGGAGTAAGATATGGGTATAAAATATGATCTTATCATCGTCGGGGCCGGACCTGCGGGGCTGATGGCTGCAAGAGCAGCCTGCAGTGAAGGTCTTAAGATCGCAATTCTTGAGAGGAAAAAAGAAATCTCCAAGATCCACCGCTCCTGCGGCGGGGTGCTTAATATAAATGAGGATACCTTTGGTGAGACCGTCAGGTTGGATCAGAACACAGGTGACCTTAATTTTGTTAACTCAGGTACCACAATCCGCTATGACGGCCCGTATCAGAACCTGTTCGGGTTTTGTCTGTATGCACCGGGAGGAGATCGAATAGAATTCGGTGATTTTGCGGAGCTCCGTAAAGACCCTCAAAAAAACAGGCTCGGGATAGCTTTGAAAAAAGGCAGGCTGCTTCAGATCATGCTTGATGAGGTGACAGCAGCCGGTGTTGAGATCTTTCCCGATACAAATGTGGTGTCCGTTAGAAAAGAGTCCGCCGGTGCGGTGGTGGAATGCGAGGATGACCGTACCTTTACCGGGACTTTTGTTATTGCTGCCGACGGTATTAATTCAAGGCTGGCACGTGTATTGGGCATAAATAAAGAACGTGAGTTTTACGGTACGACCCGCGATACCTCTGTTGAGATCAAGGGCTGTGCCTGTCCGGCATCGGAGGGTTTTCTTTTTATGACCACGAAAAAAGGTGTTTTTTCAATGATCCCTTTAGCGAATAAGGGGTATTATCATGTCTATGCATCCACTTTCCGGCGAGAGGATAAGCCTGCTGAAATGCTCAATTATTTTTTAAAGGAGGATCCGCCCTTTGCTCACTGGTACAGGGATTCAGAAATAATTGAAGGAGAAAAGACCGCCTGTGTGCTTAATCTGATGAGTCCCATAAAAAAACCCTTTAAGGATAATGTGCTGTTTATCGGTGATTCAAGCTGGCGCAGAGAGATGAGCAATGTGGGGTCGATGAATTCAGGATGGAAAGCAGGAAAGTGCATTGTGTCGGCGCTTAAGAGCGGTAATGCAGACGAAGCGGGGGTTCAGGAATATCTCGACTGGTATGAAAAGTACTATTACGGCCCATGGGGGGTAAGAAAACAGGGCGGCCGGAATTTTAATGAGTACCTGACCTATGAGGATATTGATTATCTTGTGGGGCTGTGCAAGGACAAATTGCCTCCGACACTTGATATCATCAAGGCGGTGAACTTTATTGGCAAGTACTACGGCGAACTAATGACGCAGATATATGAAGAACGGCCCGGTACCATGGACCGAATGATGATTTTTCGTGAAAATATGGAGCCTGATCTTGAAAAGCGGCTTAAGTGGGGGTTCAGAAATATCTAGATTTATCGGAAGTGTATCGTTATAATAAGCCGTTAGCTTAATAATAAATAAATATTTTCAAGGAGAAGGAGTTAATCAAATGTCAGAACAATATGATGTGGTAATCGTGGGTGCGGGCCCGGCAGGACTGATGGCTGCTAAAGTAGCCGGTGAAAACGGCTTAAAGGTGGCGCTTCTTGAACGCAAGGAGAGTATTACTTCTATTCAGCGAAGCTGTGCCACCATGTTTGCTATTGAAGATGAGTCCTATTTCGGCGAGCGCATGTATTTTAATGAAGAGCAGAAAAGGCTTGTTTTTCCGGTAACCGGATTTTCAATCCCTTATGAAGGGCCGTATCGTAATTTTTATACCTGGAATGTATACACCTCTGATGGAAAGCACAGCATCAAGCTGGGTGATTATGATGCGAACCAGGCAAAGGGAAGTAAGGGACGCTTATCTGTGACCTACAGTAAACAGGAACTCTTAAAAGGACTGCTTTCTGATGCCAGGGCAAACGGGGTTAATGTTTTCACCGGTATGAATGTGGTGGGCTTAAAACGCGATAACGGGATTAATACGGTTATCACTGCTGAAGGCCGTAAGTTTTCCGGTACGTTTACCATTGCTGCAGACGGTATCAATTCAAGGCTGATGAAACTTCTGGACCTTAACAAAGAGCGTATCTTTTACGGAACACTCCAGGGCGCGGGTTATTATATGACCGGTGTTGATCCTGAATTTCCGGAATCAATTAATTTTCCGCAGCTTTTTCATAAGGCCAGCGGATACCCGGTTATGATCTGGGTAGAGCCAAGCCCTTACGGAGAAGATGAATACTGGGTATATGCCGGCGGCCCCACCCATCCGGAGCTCAATTATAAGGATGAGCTTGACCGCTGTATTAATGACAGCCCTTTTTCAGGATGGTTTAAAAATGCTGAAATTGTTCGGGAACACGGTCATGTGGCAAATATCTGGTCTCCTTCTCCAACGCCGTTTAAAGACAATGTTTTGATCACCGGAGACGCAGGCTGGACCGTTGAGGCCGAGTGTACCGGTTCAATGATGTCTGGACTTAAAGCCGCGCATGCTATATCAGAAGCCATACGTGATAATCAGCCGAACAAAGAAGGTGTTCAGAATTATATTTCATGGTGGGAAAAGCATTTTCCGGGTTCCATGGATTACAAGGAGTTTTTAACTGTTATGACCGGCGGTCTGGCGGGTGAGGATGCGACAACCTATCTCCATAAACTGGTTGATGAGATACTGCCCTGTTCACTGAACCCGTATAATCTGTTTAATAATGTGAATGCCGCCATCATGAAAAAGATGCCTCAGATTCAGAAGGAGAGACCGGACATCATCGCAAAGCTGCAGGCTTTAGGCGGAATGCCGGTGGAAGAGCAGATGAAGGATATAATAAGATCAGGCTTTTCTAATTAATTAAAGGAGCAGGGGTTTTATATGACCAAATACGATGTGATCGTAGTCGGCGCTGGACCTGCCGGGCTTTTAGCCGCCCGTTCAACAGGCCGTGCCGGGCTAAAAACAGTTCTGCTTGAAAGAAAATCCGATATTACCCGCCTTGACCGGATGTGCGGACAGACCCTGGTTTCAGCCAATGACTATTATTTTGATGACCTGGTTAATTATAACAGGGAGGGGAAACGGATAGGGTTTTTAAATAACGGGTTCTCCTTTAATTATGACGGCCCGGTGAAGAACTGTATGGCCTGGCAGATCTTTTCACCAAAGGGGAATCGTCTGCCTTTTGGATTGCCTGAGGAAACATCAAAAAAGGGGGATAACGGTGCTGTGGGTCTTGCCTATGATAAAGAGATCCTTCTTTCCTGCCTGTTAAAAGAAGTTAAGGATTCCGGGGTAGAGGTCGTTGAGGGGATAGATGTTGCTTCAATTGAACAGGATGGAGACGGTGTCAGCGTAGCCGGCAGCGACAGGTCTTTTACCGGCAGTTATCTTATTGCTGCAGACGGTACAAATTCCAGGATTGCGCGTCTTGCAGGATTTAACAGGGACCGTACCTTTTACTGCTATCTGTTAAGCAGGGGCTTTCGCATGCAGGGCCTTCATCTGCCGGCAGATGATATCCTGATCTCAAGTATCTGTTTTGATACAGTTGCCCCGGGATATATGTTCATTTTCCCCCGGCCCTACGCGGGAGAGGCAAATGTTGCTTTTCTGACGCTTGATCCAAGAGTAGACCTTTCTCTGGTGAAAGATTACTTCATGAAACAGAATCCGTATTATGCGGAATGGTTTAAAGATTCAAAAATAATGGATCAGTCTGCATCTGCGCAGTATGTTTTTTCACCTGTGACGGATCCGAATAAACACAGGATACTTTTAGCCGGAGATACCGGGTCCTGTCAGGAGCTTGAAAATACCGGAGCCATGATCAGCGGCTGGAAAGCAGGAAATGCTGTGGCTGCCGCAGTTAAGGAAGGCCAGGTCGGTATAGAGGCAAAAGGAATATCCGATTATGTAAACTGGTGGCAGGATGTTTATGTGAACGGTTACCGGCATGAGGATTATATCATGAACTTTGCTTTGCCGTATGTGATTGACAAGGGAGAGGATTTTGATTATATCTGCGGTCTGGCAAAAGATCCGCTTCCGCCATGCTGGAATCCCTATGGCGCCATCGGCCATTTAGGACAGTTTATGCAGAGCATTATCCCGACCATTCAAAAAGAAAGGCCGGATATCATGCCGAAGCTGGCAAAAATGTCTGAGCCCATGACAAAGGTTCTTGAGGAAACAACAAAAGCCTGTGAGCCTTTTGAAGAATTTGAATAAGTACGAAACGGAGATGCCGGGTTTAAAAAATAATTAGTTTTTAAAAGGGTTTAACCATGAAGTGGCAGGACGAAGCTCAAAAGGCCTGTGAAATGCTGCCGATCCCTCCCATGATGGGGGGATATGCCAGGATACAGGCTGAAAAAATAGCACGGCAGCTGGGAATGGACGAAGTTACTGCTGACATTATAAATAAGACCCAAATGATATATCTTGATTTTATAGGCGAGGAAAAAACCCTGGAGCTGGAGGCCTTTTTACAGGGAACAGGACCGGCCCCGACGATCGAGGAGGATCTTTTTTTTAACAATGAAGAGGTCTTATATTCTATTGAAGCCTGTTATACAAAATATGGAGAGAACAGCAAGATTGTAAGGGATGCTCTGAAAGATATGATGCAGTCAGTGAAAACGATCATGGCGGAAGAAAATCTCACTGAGATCATGGCTGACCTTGCAACTACAGCGCTGCATGGCGCCAGCCGGTTTAATCTGGTGATGACGGGCTGTCCGAACTGCTGTGTCAGTCCCTTTATGAAAGATTTTGGTATTATTATGCAGCATTGTGTTGAAATCACAGATGAAGCGTGCACGCTTTGCGGCAATTGTCTGAAGATGTGTTTTGACAAAGCGATTCGGCTGACCGATCAGGGCCCTGTTATCAACAGGGATAAATGTGCGATGTGTGAACTTTGCGCAAGGGATTGCCCGACGGGCAGGCTTATTACTAAAAAAAGGGGGTTTAAAGTTGTCGCCGGCGGCAGAGCAGGCCGGCATCCGGGTCTGGCTGTAACCATTGAATCGTTTGTGGATAAAAACAGGGTCCTTGAAATTTTGAAAAATTCAATTGCCGTTCTGCGTAATGCGCAGCCTGGGGAAACGCTGGCGGGTATTATTGAACGGGACGGTGTCGAAATAATTTACTGACGGCTATATTGCAGGGTTAGAATTATAGATGAATATACAAAAGGAGAAGCAGCATGCGAGAAAAATATGATGTTATCGTTGTGGGCGGAGGTCCTGCAGGGCTTCTTTCAGCTAAAGCGCTTGGGGAAAACGGGCTTACCGTTGCAATTATTGACCGAAAAGAAGATCTGTCAGTTCTGAGCAGAACCTGCGGCCAGTCTCTTCTTCCGCCGAATGAATACTTCTTTGGAAACCTTTTTCACTATAACGAGGCCGGTAAAAAATTCTGTTTTCCGGACGTGGGGCTTACCGTTCCTTATACCGGAGCCGTAAAAAATCTTTATACCTGGAATATGTTTTCTCCTGGAATGAATAAGATGCAGTTCGGCGGCGGTGATAATGCCGGACCTGCTCCAATAGCGCTGTCCTATGATAAAGAGATAATGCTGAAGTGCATGTTAAACGACATCAGCAGCGAACAGGTCGATATTTTCCCTCAAACCGAATTTACAAACATGGTGTTTCAGGGCGACTGTGTTGCCGTTCAGGCAGGTGATAAAACGTTTATGGGCAGCTATGTTATTGCTGCTGACGGAACCAACTCACGGGTGGTTGAAACACTGGGTTATAATACAAACCGCAGAAGAATTGCAAATTTATATGTCAAGTCCTGCTTTGTCAAAGGGTTTAATCCACCGGCCGATGATGCTATTATTACCGGTATTCATTTCCTTGAAAAAGGTCCGGTTTATGTTTTTCTGCTTCCCCGTCCGGAAGGAAATGACTGGAATTTTCTGGTGTTGACTTTTGAACCGGAAGTTGATCTTGATGAAGCTATGGGTTCTATCATGACATCTTCCGGCTTTGCTCCCTGGTTTAAGGGGGCTGAAAAGGGACGTGAATTTGCTGCAGTGGAAGCTATTTATTCGCCGGTTGTAAAACCGTTCAGAAATAATGTTTTGATAACCGGTGATGCCGGATCGTGCCAGGAGCTGGAGTGTCTTGGCGCCATGATTACCGGCTGGAAAGCCGGTCTTGCTCTGGCCGGGGCTTTAAAGGAACAGCAGCTTGGCGTAATGCCTCAAGCGATAGCCGGTTATGAAGACTGGTGGCTGAATACGTATATTAAGCAGTATGACTATCAGGACTATTTGTCGGTTTTTGGCATCGCCTATGTTTTTTCAAAGCCTGATGTTGTTGATTATATGTTTGGTTTGATGTCAGAGCCTTTTTCTCCGACCTTTAATCCTTATACCGCGGTGAAACTGCTGGGACAAAGAATGCAGGGGCTTTTTCCGAAAATCATGTCAGAGCGTCCGGATGTGCTTCAGCAGCTGGCAGGCAATATGTCGGTCTTTCCTTCAGATCTTTTGGCAAACACAATCAAGTCGGATTAAAAAGCGTTTGGGTTATCTTATGAGGAAGGTCTTTTACGGCTTAATATTTCGAATATCAAACAATTATATATTATAATAATTATCCAGGCTGATTCAATATGAACAATACTCTCACAACGGGAAGAAAACGTGCAGGATCTGAATTAGAGAAGGAAAAAACATCCTGCCAATCAACTGTAGACAATATTGTAAAAGCATATAACCAGGTATCCCAGGGCCTCAATCCGTCTTTTCTTACAAATATGAGTTTGACCACAGCCCAGATGAAGGTGCTTTTTTTGTTCGAGGATAAAAACAAGTTTTCAATGGGTGAACTCAGCGCCCTCTATTCTGTATCCGTCTCAACCATGACAAGCATGGTTGGACGCCTTTTTCATAACGGCATGCTTAAGCGTGAACAGGATGATAATGACAGACGGATTGTCCGGGTGAGTCTAACTGCAAAAGGAAAAAAGATCTTAACAAAGCTTGTAGACAGCAGAAGAGAGGTTCTTGAGGAATTTTTATACTCGCTTGATAAAGACGAGGTTAAACGTTTTGATTTTGCAATGAATGATGCCGCCCATTTTCTTTCAAGGGCAAGGGAGAATATGAAAAAAGGTTGATATCGGGTACACGTTGACCCTATGGTTTTTAGGTCTGGAAAAAAGGCAATATTTAATTAACGTTTTAAGGAGGAACGGATATGGGTGGTAAAAAGATTTTTACGTTTAAATCGATCTTTTATACGGCAATATCACTGGTGTGGATTTTCGGTCTTACAGCCATCGGTCATATTTCCATGGTTTTAATTGAAAAATATAATCCGGCCTATAAGTTTACCTTTGGCTGGCAGATGGCCATTGCCGGATTTATTATTATTTATATGACTCGCTGGATGAAATCAGACGGCTGGCAGAGTTTCTGGGGAATGCTTGGCGGTCTTGCGTTGTGGTTTGCTTTTGAATACAGCCTGATGTACGGCGGCGAACGCATGGGGGTCTGCTATACCTGGAATGGCAGCTATCCGGAATATCGTCTTATGAAATGGACTTTTATGCCTTTGCTTATGGTTTCTACTTATCTTTTGTATCAGGAAAGTGTGCGCTGTAATTTTATTTTCTTTCTGAGAAGGGTTTTCAGGCTAATGCGTACCAAGGCCATTGCCACCGGAAAAATAGGCAACTATGGCCCGCGTACTGCTTTTGAATATATTATGATCACCTGGACCTTTTATATTCTATTAATGATCGCCTATGATCCGGAGTTGTTTGGTCCGTTTTCATGGTTTACCTATATGCTTTTTTTCGCTTCTTTTTCTGTCTTTTTTTACCTGTGCTACAAGCTCCTGGGATATGGTAAGTTCGGTCCCAATCTTCGCTATGCCATTCCAACAGTGACTGTTCTCTGGAATGATATTGAGATCCTGGCCAAGTGGGGAATGCTCAAGGAGCCCTGGGTACATATTAACTGGCCGATCATGTCTGTTATTATCGGCGGATTTGTAGTCTCGACCTATCTGATTATTCGGGATCTTCGTGGCAAGAAACAGGACATGATCGAGTCAACTGATGTTGTTTAAAACCACGGCAGGTTACATATCTGTTCACTATTATAAGGAGGTCGTTATGAAAACCTTTAAAATTATATTTTTACTATTGCTCAGTCTTGCTTTAGCTTTTGCTGTTTCGGCAGAAGATAATAAGAAAAAAACCAACAAACAAAAATATGCTGAAAAAGTAAAAAAAATGGAGGAGACTTTTTTTGCGGCTTCAAAAAAAGGAGAGACTTTAAAAGGTGTATTTATTGAGGGCAACTCATTTTTTAATGGCACGACTGAGCCTCAAAAGAAACCCTTCGGAGAGGCTTATACGGCAGATGAACTTTATGTGGCCAAGCAGAGTGCTGAAAGAAACAGCAAAATACTGTTTCTGGCAGATGACGGTACTTTGTATTTTCCCTGTCCTGAAAAAGGTGAAAGCGTCACCCAGAGTGAGCAGGCACACCGTATTCCGCGTGCCCTGACCGAAGAACAGAAAAAGAAAGGTCTTTTTACCTGGTCAACGCCGCCGCCGCTTCTCGGGAGGGTGGTTGAAGTATATGGAAAAATATATCCGGGTTTTGCCGGGGTGAAAGGGATTCATGTTGAGTCTATTTACTTTGAAGGCGAGTATATTGTGGGTAAAAAAGACTAGACCTTTTTGAGGAGGTGTTCAATGGCTATAATTAATACGGATGTATGTGTCGCTTGCGGCGGGTGTATTGAACTCTGCCCTGTTACAGCGATCAGGATGATTGATGATAAAGTTAATATTAATGCTGAAAAATGTGTGGATTGCGGGATATGCGTTAAGGTCTGTCCTTTAAACGCGCCTTATGTTCCGGAAGAAGTGTCTAAAGAATAAAGTAGAAATAAATAATCACTAAAATATACACATTGGAGGAGGTATGACAGATAAAATAACAACCATTAATGATTTTGCAGTGCTTCTCAAAGAAGTGGTTGATGACAAGCGTGTTATCACTGATCTGGATATTCTTGAGGGTTTCAGTCATGATACCAGCCTGTGCATCGCCAGAAAGCCGGATATAGTGGTGAAGGCACTCTCTACTCAGGAGGTGTCGGAAACGGTTAAGCTGGCAAATGAGCACGGTATTCCGGTTACACCACGGAGCTCTAAGGTCGGTTTTTACGGCGCGGGGATTCCGGAGCAGGGCGGGATCATCATTGATATGAGCGGGATGAAGAAGATTCGAAAGATTGATCTTCGAAACAGGTGGGTCATGTTTGAAGCAGGGGTTACCTATGGTGAGCTTCAGGCTGAACTAAAAAGCCATGGTATGCGGATCCTGAATCCCTTACTTCCTCACAGTGACAAATCAGTTATTTCCAGTACCCTGGAGCGTGAGCCAAAACTGACCGCGAAACATCATTTGGATGAGACCATCTTTACCATGGAGATGGTGATGCCCACCGGTGATATTTTTCATACCGGTTCAATGTCCATATCTCCAGATGCGCCTGAAAAAATATCAGATGAACTGCCCTGTGATCTATGCAATTCTCACGGGCCGGGTCTTGACTGGTTCAGGCTGATCCCCGGAAGCCTTGGAAGTTTTGGGATCGTTACGGTGATGAACGCAAAAATCGATCTGATAGCTGAAAAAAGCAAAGTTGTGTACTTCGGTTTTGATTCGCTTGAGGATTGTGTTGAGCCTGTTTACCGTGCTTTACGCAAGCTTATTGGAGATGAGTGCTTTATCTTGAACAGCCGTTATCTGGCAACCGCTCTGGCAAAAGAAGCTGCTGAGATAAACCGGATAAGCAAGGTCCTGCCAAACTATATCGTCGCACTTAATGTTACAGCTGGTGAGTGGTTCCCTGAAGACAAAATGTCCTATCAGGATGAGGCGATTAAAGAGCTTTCGAGGACGTTTATGGTACAGCCGATGGAAGCTATCCCGGGTGTTCCTGAAATTGAAACCGTTATTAAAAAGATGCTTTATCAGCCCTGTGATAATGGAGATTACTGGAAATTCAGGGCAAAAGGCGCTTCAACAGAGGTTTTCTTTCTGACGCAGCTGCAGCGTGCGCCTGAATTTTTAAAAGCGATAAATAAGGCTGCTGCAGCAAATAATTTTTCAGCGGATGAGATCGGTATTTATCTTCAGCCTAAACAGAATGGCCGTGCTTTTCAAATGGAGGCAAGTTTTCCATATGATCCTGAAAATCCGGTTGAAAAGAAACAGGTTGAGGATGTATACATGGCAGCGAGCGAATCCCTTTTAAATAAAGGTGCTTTCTTTTACCGGCTTTATGGACCATGGGTGGATATGGTTTATGCCAGGACCGGTAATTTGCAGGAGACTTTGAAAAGGATTAAAAAAACACTTGATCCCAAAAACATATTAAGTCCGGGCAAGCTCGGTTTCTAATCATAATTAAACAGTGTCAACTGAATCAATACCTCAGAGAAAGGAAAAACCATGGCACTTGAAAAAATAGAATATGATGCAACGCATTGTCAGAGATGCTCTACCTGTAAGTGGACGCACCTGTGGGAGGTGAAAAGTCACCGGTTTGCCAGGAATTGTCCCTCACTGGTCTATGGAAAGTTTGACAGTTATTCGGCCCAGGGAAAAAATGATATTGTCACCGGTCTTTTAAGCGGTGAGTTAAGCTGGGAGGAAAATAAAGATACCCTGCTTGAGGTCATCTATCGCTGTCCGGTCTGTGCAGCCTGTGATGTCAGCTGTAAAAGAGTAATGGACCTTGATATTATTGGTGTTTTGGATGCCTTAAGGGAAGAGGCCTGTGAAAAGGGCTACGGTCCTTTGCCGGCCCATAAAGAGTTTATTCAAAGTATCTCAAATTATGACAATGTATGGAAACAGCCGAGAAGCCGTCGCGCAGGTTGGGCAAAAAAACTGGGGATCAAGGACCTGTCAAAGAGCGATGAAAAAGCAGAGGTCCTCTATTATGTGGGATGCACCTATGCCTATAAACCCGGTATGGATTCGGTTCCGAAAAATACAGCCGCGATCTTAAAACAGGCTGGTGTTGATTTTGGAATTTTAGGCGCCAAAGAGATATGCTGTGGCGGAATTGCTGATAATGTCGGTGATAAGAAAAGCTTTGAAGAGATCGCAAAAAAGAATCTGGAGCTGTTTGAGAGTACCGGCGCAAAGCTTATTGTGACGAACTGTCCCGGCTGTTTTATGACCTTCTCTGAAAAATATGCGAAGATGAAAAAAATAAATACAAGTGATCTTCCTTATAAAGTGATGCATTCAACCCAGTATATTGAGCAGCTTATTAATGAAGGTAAGATCAAATTCAGTAAAAATATTGATAAACAGGTCACCTGGCATGACCCCTGCCATCTCGGGCGCCGCGGTGAGCCGTATACGCATTGGGAGGGTAAACGGGTACAGTTTGGATTAACCGAACCGCCGCGGGTGATGAACCGGGGCGTAGACGGGATCTATGAAGCGCCAAGGAATATTTTAAAAGCCATTCCCGGTCTTAAACTTGTGGAGATGGAACGTATTAAAGAGTACTCATGGTGCTGCGGAAGCGGTGGCGGAGCAAAATCTGCATATCCTGATTTTGCTCTCACAACGGCCAAGGAGCGTATTGAAGAGGCCGAAGCAACAGGTTCCGGCACGATCGTAACCTCATGTCCATGGTGTGAAGCAAATCTGATTGACGGGATTGACGGTATTGGTTCAAACATGAAGGTAGACGATATTCTTGATCTTGTTGTTCAGGCAATGGATTAAGAAAGTGAAAAGTGAGAAGTTAAGAGTGAAATGTGAAATTAAGAATATAAAAGCTGAAAAGCTTATAAATAGGAGGTAATTATGGCATTTACTGAAGTGGCATATAAAGCATTGCAGGATGTTGTGGGTGATGAGAATGTTACAGATGATCCGGTGCTCTGTCAGGCATATTCGCGAGTCCAGTGGCTTCCGGGAGGAGTCGTGCAGCGTGAAAAATGTGGTCTAAACATGAGGCCCGCATGTGTTGTTATGCCCGGATCCACAGAAGAAGTTCAGTCGATTATAAAGATCGCTAACCGTTATTCTTTTCCCTTTATTCCCCGGGGTTCAGGCTTTACCTTTCAGGCATTTCCAACCCAGGCCGGAACAATTGTGATCGATCCTAAAAGGATGGATAGGATAATCGAGCTGAATGAAAAAGATATGTATGCAGTAATCGAACCCTACGTGAGTTTTGTGGGGCTCCAGGCAGAGGCCATGAAGCGGGGTCTGTATACACCCACGCCTCTGGCCGGAAGTCAGGTATCATGCCTTGCCAATTATTCATGGCATGGTGCTTACGGAAACAGCTGGATAACCGGAATCGGCGCTCAGAATCTGCTGGGTTTTGAGCTGGTGCTTCCTGACGGCGAAATTGTCAGGTCAGGATCAATGGCCTGTCCTGGTGCAGGTGATTTCTGGAATGACGGGCCCGGCCCTGATCTGCGGGGCTTCCTGCGGGGCGGTATGTTCGGCCATGCCGGCGGAATCGGTATGGTAACCAAAATATCATGTAAGCTTTGGCAGTGGGCCGGTCCCGAGGTTTTCCCAACTGAGGGCAATGCAAATATGAAATTTTCAGGATCTTTGGGTGAAAACTGGCGATGGTACATGATAAAGTTTCCCCAATTTAAATATCCTGAAGAAGAGGAAAAGGAAATGAGGGCGTCTGCAGAGCTGTTCTATGAAATGGGAAAAGCACAGATCGCAGAAGTTGCCACTCACCTTGCTCAGCAGTTTCTTTATACCTATTCTTCTGTGACCAAACAGGATCTGCATGACAACATCAAAAATGATGTTTTTCCTCACAGCTACTGTGTGGTGGGCCTGCACGCAAAGACATCGACCTCACAGCTGGACTATGAGGAGAAGGTACTGAAGGCCATTGTTGAAAAGGTTGGGGCTGTCTTTGTTGAGGAAGATGAGCCTGCTTATCAGACCTGGATAAAACGTGCTGCTAATGAATGGATCCGTTTTGGTAATGCACAGCGTCTTGCCCGACCTTCGGATAATTTCAGTATCGGTTCATCTAATGTTGACTCAATTGATCAGATCGTTAATGAAATAACTGAGTGTAATAAAGTTGGAAGAAAGGCTCTGGAAGATGACGGGCTGGGTAAGGATTTTGTACAGCCCTTAAGTATGAACGGCGGCTGGATCAGCCCTCAGGAATACGGATACTGGTGTCTCCACACCACAGATGTCTTCCCGGAACAGGCCGTTGACCAGTGCAACCAGGCGATGGAGATAATTGGCAGGTGTGCCAAGAGTCAGTTTGAGAGAAACTCTTCGGCAAAAGCCATTCATCTTCTGGGACCGGCCTATGACATGTTCGGGCCGATGGTAGGTAATATTCATCATTATGTAAAGGCTGTAAAACGGGAATTTGATCCGAACAATGTTTCAAACCCGGGTTATGCGACAACACCGGATGTGATGCCTGAAGAAGATTGGAAAAAGATGATGGGAATCTTATAAAAAGGAAATAGTGAAATGAGGATTGAAAGAGAGAAATGTTCCGGGTGCGGAGGATGTGTTAATCTTTGTCCGGTGATGGCGATCCATTTTAAAGAGGACCGTGCTGTTATTGATGTGGATGTCTGTACGGAATGCGGCAGCTGTATTCCGATATGCGGCCGCGGGGCACCGCGGGAATGATTTGAATGCGGAATGATGAGTGCGGAGTGTTGAGTAAACTGAATGAGATTAATTGAAAGCCAGATTCTAAAATGACACATATAGAGAAGTGTGTGATTAAAACATAAACAGGAGTAGCGGTTATGCAAAAAGAGTATGATGTTATTGTTGTCGGGGCTGGCCCGGCGGGACTTGTTGCGGCACAGACAATAGGTGAAAACGGTGCCAGCGTTTTACTTGTAGATATAAAAAAAGATATTGCAAAGATATTTCGAAGCTGTTGCAGTAACCTGATCCTTGAAGAGGGAACCCATAAAGAAGCCGTATCTTACAAAGACGGAAGGATAGTTTTTAAAGAAAATGATTTTTCAGTACCCTATACCGGTAAGGTCATCCCTTTAAAAAACAGTATTAAAGTAGCTCCCGGCGGAACGCCGCTGAAAGTGTCGGGTAAAAGCCCGGAAGGCTATGTGGCGCTGTCTTTTGAAAAGGAGGTTCTTACCCATGATCTTTTTAAGCGGGTTAAAGCTGTACCAAATATTGAGATCATGAATGAGACCATGGCCCTAAAGGCTGAGAATACAGATGATGGTGTTATGGTAACCCTTAGAAAACAGGGAGAAGAGATTACGGTTAAAGGGAAAATAGCAGTTGCTGCTGATGGGGTGAATTCAAAAATAGTCCAGAGCCTGGGGCTAAATGAGACCCGAAGGAAATTTTTTGCCCAGTTTTCGGTGGTCTCTTTTCTGATGGAGAAGGTAAAGTGTCCCTATCCGGATTCATGGGTGACTTTTGTGGGCAAGGGGCATACTCGGGCGAAGATGGGTCAGCTCTATATGTGTCCCAAACCCCATAACGGACAGACAGAGCCTCCGGTCTATGAACTGACCCTTGGCATGCCGGTTGTTCCCAAGCTGCAGCTTGTGGCGGAAGAGGAACTTCGCCACTTTATCAGTGATGGGTGTTTTTCTTCATGGTTTAAGGAAATGGAAATTGTTGATACCCGGGCTGCAACGCTTAATTTTTATACCCCGCTTATTGATCCGGTGGAAGGACGGGTGGTCGTGGTCGGAGATGCTGCCGCTTTTATTGAGACCTATATTCAGGGCGCTATCATGTATGGATATCAGGCGGGTCAGGCCATCAACAAGTTTCTTGAAACCGGAAGCGGGCTGGAAGAATATTCCTCCTCCTGGGGTGACAGTTTTGAATATAATGATCCTGAAGAGATTAAACTCGCAACGCAGGGGTTTGGGCTGCATGTGCTTGCAGATGATGATCTGGATTATCTTTTTAAGCTGACTGAAGGTGATGAAAACAAAGGGTTTGTAAATGAGTTTTCTGATCCCATTACTGCACGCAAAGCGCTGTTAAGAAATATTGACACAGTCAGGAAAGAGAGACCTGAGCTTGCCGAGATAATGGACAAGTTCGGGGAGGTCTCTGTGGGAGAAGCGCTTCAGGCTAAAGAGTGAGAAGTGAAAGGTGAAGGGTGAAGGGTGAAGGGTGAAGGGTGAAGGGTGGGGTGTTGTGTGAGCAGATAAAGATTTTCTCACGCTTCACGGTTCACCTCTGACTTATTAAAAAGGAGGCTTGTCATGATTCTAATTGCCGGAGCAGGCGGGCATGTGGGCAGGGAGATCGTAAAAAAAGCAGTATCCCGCGATATAAATATCCGTTGTTTTGATAAGGCAGCTTTTGATCCGTCAGGGATTGACGGGGCCGGCCTGGAAACTGTAAGCGGGGACATTACCTGCATTGAAGATGTGAAAAAAGCCATGCAGGGAATCGATACCGTGATGTTTGTTCTCGGACTGAAACGTCAGACTAAAGAGCTCACCCATGAGAGTGTCGAGAACGGCGGTATGCAGAATGTGGTTGTGGCGGCTAAAGAGGCTGATGTAAAGCATATTCTGTATATCAGTGCGCTGGGTGTTTCGTCTGACGCGAAAGCCAGTTCTTTAATCGCAAAGGGGAATGCGGAAAAGAGTCTGATAGCTTCCGGGATTGATTATACGATATTCAGGCCTTCAGGTTATTTTGTTGATTTTGCCGATCATTTTGCCCCGAAGATCAAAAAGACGGGTAAATTTTCACTTATTGGAGACGGATTTACCAAAATACAGCCGCTGGCACCTTCGGATCTAGCGGAAGCTTTTATCCTTTCAATTGATAATCCTAAAGTTAAAAACAGAATATTTAAAATATCAGGAGACGAGGTGTTTACCCTGGTGGATACAGTACACCTGGTTTCAAAGGTTGTGGGCAGGTCGGTTAAGCTTACAAAACTTTCCTTTGGCTTAATGAACATGATCTTTTCATTTATGGCATTTGTTACCGGAAAAAGGGGTTTGAAGGATTTTCTGTACCGGATGTCCCGAGACAGCGTCTGTACCAAAGAAGAGATGAAGGAAATAAAGGATGTTTTTAATATAGGATTTCATCGGCTTGAACCCTGGCTGAAAGCAGAACTTGAAAAAAGAGGATGGATAAATGGTCTCATGGACAAAAGAAGCTGAAGAAGCACTTGAAAACCTTCCTCTTCCGCCTATGCTTGGGTCTTATGCCCGTCTTGAATGTGAACGGCTGGCAAAAAAGATCAATCTTTCAACCATAACTCCTGAAATTGTTTCACAGGCGGAAAAGAATTACGGACGTGCGATTGGCCGTGACGTGATGCGGAAACTGCGCGCAATGGCAGAAGGCACGCTTGATGAGCCCATTGTGCCGGATGAATTCTTTGAGGATGATTCTGCTGAACTTTTTTCCATAACCATGTGTCCGGTTCAGTATGGGGCGGCTTCTGATGCGAAGATTAGGAATGTGAAAAGGCTTGTGCCTGCGCTCAGAAAAAAATTAAAAGAGCTGCATGTCACAGACCTGATGATGGACCTTACCGAAACGGCAGTCATGCCTCACTGTGAGTTCAGGATTGGTTTGACCGGGTGCACCAATGCCTGTACTTCACCCTATTTTTCCGATTTTGGTGTGCTGGGTGTTTATGAGGTTGAGCTCGAACCTTCCAAATGCAGCGGCTGCGGACAGTGTGTTTCCTATTGCAGCAGGGGGGTGATCTCGATAAGCGACGGGCTGCCGGTCTTTGATAAAAGCAGATGTATTAAATGTGCCGGATGTGAGGAGTTCTGTCCTGAGGCAGCAATTCAGGTTAAGGAAATGGGGTATAAGGTGGTTGCCGGCGGAATGGGCGCCCGGTTTCCAAAGATCGCCCGGACAATGAATGCGTGTACTGATCTTGAGGGTGTTTTAAAAATTCTTGAAGATATCGTTTTGCTCATTAGAAAAAATCACACGCCCGGAAGAGTGTTTGACATAAGCGGCCTGGTGGAAGATGAGGAAAAGCACCATGACAGATTATGAAGTAATTGTGGTTGGCTGCGGCCCGGCCGGACTGATGGCCTGCGCAGAACTTGCTAAAAGGAATATAAGTGTTCTTGGCGTAGACAAAAAACCAATTCTTGATCATAATTACAGGTCGGCATCCGGTTTTTGTTTTCTGGATCAGCCCTTTAATTTTGAAAATATCCGTATGGAGCAAAAAAAAGACAGTACCCGGCTTCATTATACGGACACCGGTTTCAGTATTGACTATTCCGCTTCTATGGAGGGGATCTATTTTTCACACATGTTTTCGGATACCGGAAAACACTGGCAGGCGCAGACCCTGAAAAAACCCTTCTACAATATTTTCAATCCCAGCACCTGGATGTCCGATCGCTATAAGTGGGCAAAAAAACAGGGTGCTGAATTTTTACCCGCAACGGTTGCGATGAAGACCCGTCAGGAAAAAGACCGGGTGGAGCTTCTGGTGCGTACCAATGGACAGAACCGGACAATGACCTGCAAAAGACTGATCGCTGCTGACGGCCTGTCATCCCGGATTGCACATTCAAGCGGCGCGAATAAGAGCCGGACCTATTACGGGAAAGGGGCTCATATTGAATATGAGATGGTTGACATCGACTGTCCCTATGACCGGGGGGATATGTTTTTTTTCGGGACAAGTAATTTTGGCGGTCGTTCCGGAATGCTGATCATGGTCCCCAGTCCCAATGGTAATAATGCCTTTAGATTAGAGGGGATGTGTGTACCCCCAGCGTCAAACGCGAATGAGCTTATGGATTACTTTATAACGAAGGGGCCTTATGCCGACTGGTTTAAAAATGCTAAAATTATTGAAACCAGCGGTGCCATGGTTGAGCTGTTAACCCCAATGATCAAGCCGTATCAGGAGAACATTTTATTTGTGGGGGATTCTGCGGCCTGGGCAGAGTGCCTGTACCAGTGTGCGACCATGGCCGGATATAAAGCAGCTGTCTGCTGCGAGATGGAGCTTGGTGGGGAAGAAGGTTTTGAAGCGTACTCACAGTGGTGGGGAGAGCATTTTGAATGGGTGAAGAATCCCAAGCGGATGGCAGATTATGGGAAGCGGGTATTGTTCCAGCGTTTTTTTACGGTTAAGGAGCTTGATCTTCTGTTTGATCTGTCCCATAAAAATCCGATTATTGTAGATGAAGCCGAAGCAACGCCTTATGATTTTATTCCTGTTATGTTCAGACAGTTCATGGATATGCCGGAGGTGCCGGATTATTTAAAGGTTCGGATGCAGGAGATTATCGATGCGGATCAGGAGAAGATCGCAACGGTGATCGGCAAGATACAGAAGTGATTACGCATAGAGTAGAGAGCTTAGTGCATAGTAAAAAGCATAACGCTGGTTGATTGTTAACACCTGAACCCTTGGCCCCTCGAATCCTTGAGTCCTTAAAAACGATTGTTATGCTCCATTCTCTATACAGACTTTATAAACAATTATATTAGATATTTAGATAGGAGGATAATTATGAAAGTACCAAAACCGGATAAACCGATTCCCCTTGAGATGCAGAGAGAAAAACTGATATCGGCATTTACTGCAGAAAGAGTGAACCTTCATACCGATCTGATAGAACTTCTGGGTAGGGAAGAGGGCGAGAAACTTTATAAGAAACTCTATTATGAGACCATGAAACGGGTCCGAAAAAATCTTCCCGGCGGCAAGCTGCCGATTCCGGAACTGATGAAGCGTGAGCTGATCTCCTTTCCGGTGCTGGGGTTTGAGCTTGAAATTGACCATGAGGTTGAAAACGGTGAAGATGTCTTTTACGAGCATCTGACAAAATGTCCGTTTCTGGATAAGGCGAAGGAAATGGGCATATCTGATATTGTCTGTGATTTTATTTGCAAATATGATGTGGAATTTGCCGCTCTGGATAAGCGCGGCCGCTGGGAAGTGATCTCCCGGATGGGAGACGGGGATAAGGAGTGTCAGTTCAGGATAAGGGAATGGAAAGAGTAGCATAGAGCATGGGGCACAGAGTATAGAATAGTATTTTCAGCTTTACTCGCTATGCACTTACCGCTATGCGTTTTGCTCTGAGATTAAAAGGTTTTTTATTGCAGGACATGTTTTGGCACATTTCTAAAACGGTTTTTAATGAAAGTGTTGGTTTATGGATATTCTGGCGATCAGCGGTAGCCCCCGTAAAAATAAAACCACCAACAGCATGCTAAAGGCTATTCTGGACGGTGCGGGCAGACCGCATGAGATCATACGGCCGGCATATTTGAATATTGGACACTGCTTCGGCTGTTTAAACTGTAAAAAGGTGACGCCCGGGAAATGTGTGCAGGATGATGACATGTCAGGCGTGATCGAAAAGATGTTTGCCGCAAAAGCACTTATCATTGTATCCCCCACCTACTTCGGGAATGTGCCCGGTCCCTTAAAAAACCTGATTGACCGGTCCATCCCCACCTGTTATTCCGGAAAGGGAGAGGCCTGGATGGGTGCGGAGAATCATGGAACGCGTCCGTTTAAAGGACTCCCCGCAGTTATGGCGGTTGCCTCAGGGGGGGCGGATCATGAGAAGACGGCAGCTAACATTCGCCTGGTTCTGGACTATTATGAGTACAATATCGTCGGAGAATATGCTGAAGGCATGGGCGGTGTCATTGTTACCAAAGAAGACTACCCGGATATTTACCAGGAGCTGTTTGACCTGGGAAAGAGGCTGGATGCGGTTCTTACCTAGATTTGGTATCTATTATCGGTTCTGTAGTGAATATTTGATAAAAATTATTTTGTAATTTAAAACCGGCATTATTTTTCCGGGTTTATGCGAATTTTTGCTTATCTTCATTTTGTTCCGCATGAGTCAGGAACGAATTTGTGCTCTTTATCTTATGGGGGACCTTTTGTAGCTTCTCATTCTGATCCTGTAAATACCAGTAGGCAGGAATAGCTCAGAAGCCAGCGCCTGGAAATAAAAACCTTGCCTGCCTATGATCATGAAGGCGGTGGCTTAGGCGTCAGTTTATGACAGAAAAGGCACCGATATTTTGGAGGATGATTTTTTGACAGAGGAATTGCTTCTTTACTGTGGCATTCATCGCAAAATTTCTCTACAGCCTTTTTACCCTCTTTTCTCAGGATAGTGTTAAATCCCTGGTGCTCATCATCGTAGGGGGTAAGGATTGTTGATTCCGGGGGTGCAGCCATAAAAAAAATAACAATAGCGCCTGCTGCAATAATAAATAAATAATCAATTTTTCTTAACATGATTTGTCCCTGTATTTAGTCGTGTATACTTAAAAACTATAGCTTGAAATCATTTAAGCTGTCAAATGAAGAAACCAAGTTCAGGGATGGGAGAATCAAAAGGGAAAAAACAAAGACCTTTAGTTGGGATCATTGTCTTCATGAAAACACTTGCCTTTGGCGAGGGATTCATAAAGAGTAGTACCCCTGGCACTATGTTGCCCTTGAAACACGCCCCTATGGGGCATGTTCAAGCCACCCGCTATGCGGGTGGTTGTTGACTTTCCATTTCAGTCTTCTTTATAATACTTTAGTTGAAAAAGAAACAGGCCGGCAAAAACAATAGACACCACAAGGTATAAAAGTCCGATATTCAGCTCATCACTCGTAATAGCAATATACAATGCGCCGATGCTTATCAGCACTTTTAGAAACAGGCTGAACCTGAGGGCTTTTAGGTTTATTTTTTCCAGGTTTTTTATACTTATACTATTCCTCTGTAAATGATAATCCCAAAAAACAAGCTGTGTGGAGCACCGTGGTGCTTGTCCAGTTTGTTGGATACTTCAATAAGCATACAATAAAAGTGAAAGGAGTGTCCAATGAGAAAAAGAGCTTACGGCATAAGAGTGAGAGGGCCTGAAGGGTTTTAATATCTTTTTTTTAAAGTGATCGCATTTACAGTACAGGAATTAGAGCAGTCGCCGCAGTTGGTGCAGTTAATTTCTCCAGGACGGGTTTCTACTGAACAGACTTTACGGCACTTATCGCACTGATTGCACTGATCTGTCGTTATATATTTAAATATAGAGATCTTTTTCAGGGCTTCTAGCAGCCCACCGGTGGGGCACAGATAGCGGCACCAGAAATGCGGAATAATAAGTACTAGGGAAAATCCAATAATTATACATACAGTTCTTATCAGCCAGAACGTATTCGCATGTTCAAAGGTCAGTTTTATGGAATTATAGAATTCTCCTGTCCGAATGGGTATCGCCCATCTGGGATTATTTAATAAAAATATAAAAGTAATGCTTGCCAGTAGAACGAGATATCTTATTGAAGAGAGTATCTTGTCGGCTTTTCCCTTTATTTTGCCTTTAAATAAGGATACTTTTGAAAGAAGGTCTGAAAACAGTCCTCCGGGACAGGCCCAGGAGCAGAAGCCGCGGCCAAACAGAAGCAGGGATATGGGCAGGATGATCCAGAAGGAAAGCCACAGTTTCTTTCCCGGACACTGGACAACCGGGCAGGACCCGCATTCTGTATAAGGTACCGCAAAAGGACATCTGAATATTCCGTAAAAAGAGAACTCACCTAAAATAAACAGGAAAACAATTTGAGAAATTTTTCTTTTTATATTAAGCATCAATGACTCCATATTTATGTGTTAATCTTTCCCCCTCTTCTGATCGCGCAGGGATGAATCCTGCCTTTTCAAAATAGGACTGGCCTTTTTCAGACAAAATGAATTTAATAAAATCTTCAGCCAGCTCTTTGTTCTTAGCCCATTTCATCATGCCGATGCTAAAGGGCACCGGTTTTCCCGGAATAAACTTTTCCGGAATATCAATTTGTTCTGTCTTGTCCCGAAACGAGGGGATTCGGGTCAGGCGCTGCTCCATCACGGCAACATCGCCCTTTCCTTTAATGAGGTCTGCCATGGCTGTCTGGACGCAGTCTCCCATCATCACCGCATTTTTTTTGGCCTGTTTAAAAACCCCGGCTTTTTGAAGGATGATAAGAGATGCTTTTCCTCCGGGTGCAGAAGCGTTCGGGGTCATAATGACCCGGACACCCGTTTTTGCCATATCTTCGATGGATTCAATTTCTGCCGGATTTCCTTTTGGCATCAACAGAACATATTTGGTAAAGCATAAGGGCTGAAAGGAGAGCATCTTTCCTGCTTTTTTAAGTTTTTGAGCAAGTTCAAGTACCCGGGGCGCGAAAACCTCTGTTGTTGCACTGCCGAAAAGTGATTTCCCAAGCGCTGCGGCAAAAGCCCCGGTATAAGCGATTTTGCAGCCGGTTTTTAATTCATATTCTCTGCTTGCCGGAATAAAGGCCTCTGCCAGTCCGCCGCAGGACCAGGCCTGAAGGGATTCGTTCTTAAAGCCTGCAGCTGTTACCATGAGCGGTGATGCTAAAGTGCCGGTCAGGGCAATGCCTGATGCTTTGATAAAGGACCTTCTGTTTATTATGTCTTTTTTGTTCTTCATGCACAAGCCTCCTGTCCGGGGATGCCTTCTGCGTCTGCCCGGCACTGTTTGCATTTATAAAATATCGGCAGTGTTTTCTCACACAATTTTCTTATCCGAGACATATCTTCACACCCCGGACGGTTATGATTGTTTAAACTTCCCCCGGGGATCAGCGGGACCGGGTTAAACAGATCTGCGCCGGCTTCTTTAATTGTGTCAGCTATTTCCATGACATGCTGCCCATTGATGTGCGGTACGACAACGGTATTTACCTTAATAAACATGCCGGCGTCTGATGCTGCCCTGATGCCTTCAAGCTGATGGTGTATCAGGATTTTTGCCCCTTCCCGGCCGCGGACCTTGATATTGTTGTGTATGATCCACGGGGTGATCTGCTGGATAATTTCAGGGGCGACACCGTTAATTGTCAGGCTTAAATGGTGCATGTTCAGTTTTTGAAGGGTTTTGATGCTGTCCAGTAAAAGCAGGCCGTTGGTGCACAGACAGATGGGGGCATCGGGAAAATTATTCCGGACAAGGTCAAGAGTTTCAAAGGTTTCCGGGTTGGCCAGGGGATCACCCGGCCCCGCGATTCCGATAATCGAATTCTGACCCCATTTTTTTCGAAACACCCGGGCTTTTTTAAGTGCTTCTGCAGGGGTAAGAATGCAGGTAGTTCGGCCCGGGCACTTTGTTTTCGTGTCATGGGGGGTGATCTTTCTGCTGCAGAACCGACACTGGATGTTGCATTCCGGCGCCACCGGAAGATGAATCCTGGCGACTTTTTCATGGGCGTCATTATTCATGCAGGGGTGAAAGGGTGCGTTTTTTTTCATGAAATTATTCCTCTAGAATTTAAGGTTTAGCTCAAAGAAAAACATATCTGCATCATCATCTGTTCCGTAGATATTTTCGATGACATTGTCACCCCATACGTGTCCGTAGTAGGTGTTAAAAGAAACGCGTTTATTAAGATTGAAAACGACCATCAGGTCCAGTACTTTAGCCAGGTCTGCATCACCGACTGCTGGTCTGGTAATATAGCCAAAAATATTACCGTTTTCTTTTGTTGCGCCGGCACCCATGTACCAGCGGTCTTTTGACTGATTAAGGCGCAGAAAATGAAGATCTGTTCTTATTAAGACTTTTTTATGCGGTTTTAAAATTAATTGTAAAAAGAGATCCTCATTGTTCATCAGATTATAAAATGGAAAAAGAGCATATTTCCTTGTTGTTGGAAGCATCTGAAAAAATGTTTCATGGTCGCTGTCATCCGGGTTTGAATCGCCTGTTGAGACGAAGTAGCCGGCTCTTAGCCAGGGTTTTGAAAATATTTTTGTGAACTGGTATCCGGCTTCGATATTAAATGCCCAGGCCTTGTGGGTCAGGTCTCCCCAGTCACCGAACTGATAGGCTCCCCATAATAAGAAGTCAGTCGTTCCCGGGCCGGCGTCAAAGGTGTTTAACAGGTGAAAACCAAGGGTCTGGATTTCTATTTCTCCATTGTTGAGTGTGCTTCCTGCCGGGGTATTGTCCGGTTTTGCCATGTTGCGGTCATCGTCATAGAAGTAATAAAAGAGTCTTGTCTCTGTATTAGGGATGACCTTGTCATATTTGATGGTCAGGGTTGTGGTTAATAGTGTAATATCGTCAATAGATTTTTGCGCATCGTTTTCAAAGCCGCCCTGGGTTGGATAAGAGGCCATTGACGTGATGTTGTAATTATCCTTATCCAGCACAATTTCTGCGCCGTCAAAGCTCCGGGTAAAAGCAGACCAGCCGAACGGACCGATTAGCCGCTCTGAAAGCCGTATTTTTTTCAGCCACATGACTTTAGGATTTTTGTAGGTGACTTCAAGCGCATCCACATATTCAAAACGGCCGGCTTTAATAAACAGACCGGTTCCGAGAATATCTTTGAACCTTACATATGCTTGTTTGATAAAGGTGCTGTGATAATTTTCGTCCTGTCTGTGTGCATAGTAGATGGATCCCAGTCCGAGAGCGCCGCCGGGGGCAGGGGCCATGCCATTGTCCGGTAGATCCCACATTTGTGTATGCTGGGCCTGAATAAAAAAGTCAAGTTTATCTGTTTCGCAGCCGATTGCCAGACGTGACCGGATAAAATGGTAGCTGTAATTGTTGTCAGCAGAAGAACCCGCGGGGTTAAACCAGTTCCAGTCCTCATATCTTGCCGTTAATTCACCGGCGGTATAGACTCTGATCTTATTCTCTTTTTCATAGAGGGTTATCTCAGCCGATGCGGATGCGTTGATGAGCAGTATAATGCCAAGGACTAACGCTAGTTTTTTCATGGTGTTTTTTCTCCTTGATTTCTGTATGTTTGAACTACTAAATTTTGAAATATATTTTGTATAAGTTAAGAATATATTCTAAAATATATTAATATTCAAATTGATAATATTAATAATAACAATAGTTGAAATAGAATAAATCAATAGAAGAGAAGTCAGATTGTTGTATTGAGATTTTAAATAAATAAGGGAAGAATGCTAAATAACGCATTTAAATGCTTCTGGGATATTTCTGACGATGTCGCCGATCTGTGAAGCAGGGGAGGGCTTAGTGATCCTTCCGGCTTCTCTGTTTGCCCGGCAGGCAAGAACAGCAGCTTCATGGATGGGGTATCCGTGGGCGATCAGTCCCAGGCACATGCCGGTTATGGTGTCACCGGTTCCGCCGATCGGTTCCAGTTCTTCAACCACAGGGGCAGATACTTTCGTAATGATTTTACCTTCTGAACAGATATAATCTGTTTTTCCTTTGACGCATAAATTTTTGCTCATATTTCCGCTGGTTAATGCCCTTGAGATCAGGTCTTCCGGGGATTCTTCAAGCCGGGTTAAAAAACCGCGGGTGTATGCCGGATGGGAGGCTTTTTTATCAGCAAGAAAAGCAATCTCTCCCAGATCGGGCAGAAAAAGGTCATAAGATTCTGATCTGCCGCTGGCTTTGGCAACATACATAAATCCGGCGTCCGCCACAAGAATGGGCTGCGGTTCGATCTTTTTTATCGCTGACAGCATCTGGTTGTGAAGACCGATATCCGGGAGAATGTAATGCAGGCCGAAAATATCAAATGTCAGTTCTTTACGGTGTTTGATGATATGCCGGTAAACATTCCGGCTGCCTGTTTTGGTGCCGATATCATTTGCCAGGACACAAAACGGCATTTTTTCATTGAAGAACGCTGTAGTTTTGCATACGGCAGCAACCATTGCTGCGGTGCCTCTGTTTAAGGGGATTTCTGTCCGGTCTATGCTAAGATTATTGTCTTTAAAAGATGCATAGCCCGTGATTAAAGAGTTGTCATTTTCCGGAACGGTTCCGGCCAGAAGGATGCTTTTATTCATTTTGAAATTTCTTTTGCTTTTTCAAATGCGATTGAGAGTGTGTATGCACATAAAGTATATCCGATTTCTTTGGGTGAACGTGTTTCGGTTATTCTTTTACCGATCATCTCTTGGGCGAGATAGGGCACATCGGAACAGCCGCCGCCGGAGATGTTGACAATTTGGAGTGATTTTTTTTTAAAGGTGATCTTCATGTTTGCGGCTCTGACCATGATGTACTCTCCAAAATCTTTAACTGAGCAGATCTCGGTGGGTTTTAACTGTTCCGTGCTGATGTTAAGAACATCAATGGGGTCAAGGTCATGTTGTTTTAGCGCTCTTAAGATGCTGACCTGTTCTATCAGGTCAAATTCTATGGAAAGATCACAGCCGGTTCGGTATTCGGGGGGCGGGGCGATAATGGTGATTCTTTCAAAAGATGCTTTTTTTAAAATGGACTCTGCGTGAATGACGTCATTCACCGTTTCATAGATGAGCAGTCCTCTGTTTCCCGAAAGTTTTTTGGGCGCTGTGAATTTTTTAATGGCTTTTAAGATGGAGTTCATGCGGTTGTCAGGACCTTGTAAGTGTGAGGATAATATCATCGTCCTCGTTTATGGTATTGACTGCCCAGCCATTTTTTTCAGAAATTCTAATGATATTATCGCAGGCTGCCTGATTATCAACAATTATTTCAAACTGTCCTGATTTTATTTCATTCATCCTGTCCCGGGTTAGAACAACCGGCTGCGGACAGGAAAGGCCTCTTGCGTCGATTCTGTTATTCATGATTCCTCCGATTATTATATTTTCAAACCACGGCTTTTAGTCGTGCAACCCGAAAAGCTTTGTGTGTTTCGGGGGAAATAAGGGTTTTTTATTAAATGTTTTTTATCTTACTTTCTTTGCTTGCTCCAAAGAAAGTAACAAAGAAAAGGCACCCTTTGTCCGGTCCCGTAAAACGGGATTTCCTTGTTATAGAATTTTTTGCGGTCGGCGCCACAAACTCGTCCCGCTTTGTCGGGACTCAGACATGCGTCGCCTTAGATTCACAAAAAAATCTATAACTGCGGCACGGTCAAAATGGGGCCCCGATTTTCTATGGTCCCCTTTGGGGACCAATATATGGCAACGTCTTTTAGATGTAGATTATTACAATTTCTTTCTCATGGTAAAGCCGATGATCAGGCATGTCATAAGTCCGATAATTACAAAAAGGGGTCCGAGTTCTCCGGTTCCTTTCGGGCTGCTGGCGGCAGTAAAATTATGGGCAATGGCAGCACCAAAAACCATTCCGCATACAAATACAGCAGCATCGCTGTCACCTTCGCCTGACATAAACAGTTGTCTGCCGGGACATCCGCCTGCAAGCGCAAAGGCCAGTCCGGAAAGGACCATTCCCAGGAAATTCCATAAATGGTCTGTATGGGCTACGGGCTGTCCTTCAAAGCCCGGGTTAAATTGTTTTAAAATAATATTTACGATGATAGCCCCGATAAAAAGAGCGATCACACCGCTGAGTAAATGAAAATCTTTTACAAGTATTACGTCTCTGATGGATCCCATGGTGCAGAACCGTGTTTTCTGTGCAAGTATCCCGATAATGAGGCCAGCCGCAAGGCTGATAAAAACAGGAGCTGCCATTGCGCCCGGTCCTTTCACGCTCAGGAACAGTGCGCCTGTTTTAAGTTCAGGTTTGATCAGCAGGACAATGAAAAGGATGATCATGATAGCAGGTATGATCAGTCCGACAGAAACATATGTTTTCTGGCTTCTCCCGAGGTTATATCCGGATTTGATAAACAGTATGCCGATATAGATGCCTAAAGTTAAACCGGCAATTCCCACAATTGCATTTAAATCTCCGCCGGCAAGCCTTAATATGGCTCGCCAGGGACATCCCAAAAAGACCAGGGCTCCGATCATGGCAAAAAAACCCAGGATAAATCTTACCAGGGGTGCCGATCCGCCTCTGGGCTTGAATTCTTTTGCGATAAAAGCGGAAATAAGTGCGCCGATTACAAAACCGGGTATTTCCGGACGGATGTACTGCACAACGCCTGCACGGTGAAGACCGAGAGCGCCGGTGATGTCTCGTATGAAACAGGCGACACATATGCCCATGTTTGCCGGATTTCCTAGCTTTTGAAGTAATGCGGCTGCTGTACCTATAATCAGTCCTGTAAGTACGATTCCTTTTTTTGAAGCAAAAAAACTTTTCATGAATTGATTCTTTCTGATGTGTGTTCAATATAGTACTTAATATATCCATATGATATTTTATTCAAATTGATAATATTTATACAATCAATGACTAGTATAGGCAAAAATAATAGGTTTATATTGTGTAGAGAGGAATGGTTGTTGGGAAAAAGCTCAAAAACACCAGGTAATATTATCTTGTGCCGAGGGACGTGAGGATAAGATTATTTTATTTTTATAAGAGATTGAAAGAATGCTTTACATAGGGGAGATGACGAGCTCTGTTTGTTTCTTACGATATAAAATGTGCGGGTGAAACGGGCATCATTAATAGGGATCTTTTTTAATGTTTTAATCTTCAGTTCTTCAGATAAGGCTTTTTCTGAAACAAGAGATATCCCGAGGCCAGCTTTAATGGACTGAATTACCGCTGTGTTGCTGCCGACCTCTGATACAATATTTAACTCGTTTTTGTTTATTTTAAGCTTTTTGAACTTTTCAGACATGCTGATTAGCGTGCCGGAGCCGTTCTCTCTCAGGATAAAGGGTTCTTTGATCAGTTCTGAAATAGAGATACCGCCGGTATGTTTCCACCATTTATGGCTTTTAGGTACGGCAATGATCAGTTTATCTTCCAGAAATCGTGTGTATGAAACCTGAAGGTTCGGGATTTTTGCGCCGATAACGCCGATCTCAATGTTGTGTTCAAGCAGATCGCTGATGATTCTTTGACTGTCAGTTATTTTAAGTGATATTTTTATGTCAGGATAATCTTTTTTGAATTTTCCCAGCATTTTAGGAAGGATGAACTCACCCGGAATGGTACTGGCGCCCAGTTTTAGGTCGCCGGTTTTCTTTCCTTTTAGAAACTCAATGGATTGTAGCGCTTCGTCCGTGAGTCCGGTTATCTGTTTTGCATATTTGTAGAGAAGCCTGCCTTCTCTGGTGAGAAGAACGCCTTTACCGGTTCTGTCAAGAAGTTTTACTTCAAGGAAGTCTTCAAGTGCTGTGATGTGCTGACTAATTGTGGGCTGGGTAAGATAGAGCTCCTTGGCTGCTTTTGAAAAGCTCTTTAAGTCTGAAACAGTTAAAAATATTTTAAGTCTGTGAGTGTCAAGCATGATTTTTGAATCATACCTATTTTAGGGTTCGCAGTCAAGAAGAGCTAGCAAAGGAAAGATGAATATGTTTAATAGAAAAGGATATAGGGGCTAAATTGATGTGTCTGGGTTTTTCCAGGTGTATGATCTATTTTTTATAACAATTTTATGTTTTCAAGTTGTTGGCCTGTCTGAAAATTCCAAGTTGTTTTTTCAGACAGGCGCTTATAATCAGTAAGTTTAAAGGCCTAACAATTTTCTTCTAGAATTCAACTGATATTCCTGCCATGAAATTGGTTCTGCTTGAAGGATAGTAAGCTCTTTCAAGAGGGAATTCTCCCAACACGCCATATTCATCATATTCTTTGTCAAATAAATTGTTGATGTCAAGAAACGCAGTTATCTCATTCCACTTATATTGGAAACTTTAGGGGGCAGGGCTACATTATTGACAGTATATTTATTTCTGATTGTCAAGAGTGTAGCCCTTACCCCTATGTTATTTCTATACACCAGGTCATCATAGTCGCCTGGCGATAAAAGTATGCCGGCTGGTTTCCCATTTTACGTAATTATCAAGGGACGATCTGTGGCTTTGAGGCTTTTAAACCATTTTGATATGCCTGTTTTGAATTAGTCTTGTTAGCAGTTTTAAATGTGATAAATACAGAACTCTCTAACCTGAAGCTTTATTTCGGGTCGGATGCTTTTGTATCAAATATTCCAATCTGATTTCCTAAACGAACCCGTATGGCATCTGATTTATATCTGTCTGGCTCGAAAACGATGATTACCATTGAACCCCCATACGCAAAATTCCCGAGCTCATCTCCTCGTTTGACGGGTACTGGCCTAGTTACGTTTGCAAACTGTTCATTGAATACTATTGAGCTTATCGTATTTAAACCGACCGGTATTATGGCAACATGACCATACTTGCCGGTGTCAATAATAAAGTAGCCGCGTTTGAAGTTTTCAAACTGACTGAAATCGGTGCCGTAATAACCTACATTACCATTGATAGGCGCCCAGGATGGAAAATCATTATAACCGTAGAAGGCATCCTCGATTATTCTGGTTTCCACGACGTGACCACCGACAGGTGCATGATAATAATGATACGTGTTAGGCATCAAAACACAAGAAAGTGCTGTGCCGCCAATGAATTTATTTGCATATTTAGACCCACCCAACATATCAACTATATTTAATGCCTGACGACCCTTGGTAGGTATAAGCGTGTTGGCGTCAGTTATTTTTTGAGGAATCGAGTTTATGATGGCATCCGTTGGCGAAGAAATCACATAATCACGATCGGGCATTGTTTGTGGGCGGCTTTTGTCCTGGTCTTTAAGCGAGCGTACAAAGAACGCATTGAACGATTTAAACCCGCCATCCGGCGCAGTTGGATCCGGAAGTATGTAATCTTCTTTCTCGATCCTAACGTCTTTTAACCAATTCGCGATCTGGGGAGTGGAGGCTTCACTATCCATGAACTTACCCCTCTGCCTCGCAAAGTCCTGCATGATTTCTCGCCCAGGTGACTTTTGCACAAAATCTACGCCATATTGATTTTTGTAGTAGAACCAGACGAATTTCTCAATATACTTTAAGCCCGTATCGTGACTTCCAGTAGCAGTTGGGAGAAAGGTTGACCATTTATTCAGGAAAAGGACCAGGTCAGAAAACTTTTTGCCGATCCATGGATTACCATCAGGGTATTCTGGTGGCAACTGTTGTATGTTCTCAAACGCAGAATCCAGTAGGTCCTTAAACTTAGTATCACCCTTTGAATAATAGGCATACTCAAGTTTCATGATTGATTCGTAACATGGGCTTTGGGGATCTGCAAGAAATGCTTGGGCGTAAAGCGCTGAACACATCATTGTACTCAATAGCCCGGTTAAGATAATAATTAGTGTGTTTTTTTTCATCTCTCATTACTCCTTATAAGTTTAGTTCAGGTGAGTCTTTTTTACACCCCTGCTAACGGCACACATCAGTGGCGGTTTAGCGTCCAATGCATGCAATTGTTAGCTTTTACATACTTTTAAGTTCCTTTCTTGCTTCGGCTGTTAGTATGACACTCATGATATTGACTTTATCAGAGTCTTTAAAACCCATTTTTTTCTGAGGTCTTTTAAAAATTTGTCACATTCCTTGAGCATGTCAAAATTGCTGTTTTGATTTTGAGATTCAAGAAGCTTAGCGTCATACTCTAAATAGTTTTGAATTAAATCTTCACTTGCCCAATTCATCAACCCCCTTTTGAATTCCATCATCTCAGTCTTTGCCTTGGTTGACATGGCATTTGATTTGCCCTTTTTTATATTTTTTAACTATATTGGGTAAGCCCACGGCTTTGCCGGGGAGACTCCCAAAGTTTGACATTTCCGGGAATATACGAAAACCTCCAATGATGTGAACCGCTCAAAGATCACAAAGGAGGAGGCTTTCGATGAACAATTATAATAAGTTAAACCATACGACATGGGATTGCAAGTACCATCTAATTTGGATTTCGAAATACCGGAAGAAGGTAATATACGGTAATCTGAGAAGATACCTTGGAGAAGTTTTGAGAGAAATGGCATTGCAAAAGGAATGCAATATAATAGAAGGGCATCTTATGGGGGACCACGTTCACCTGTTGATATCAATTCCTCCGAAATATGCGGCGTCTCAAGTTGTCGGTTATGTCAAAGGGAAAAGAGCAATACCTATTGACAGAACGTATGCAGGACGGCGGCATAATTTCACAGGTCAAAACGATTACAAATAAGGATATTATAATTCGAATTATTTTTTCACTCATAGTATCCATTCTTTATTATCTGCTAACTCTGGAGCTGAGACGCGCGCAGCCTTAAGCGCGTCGATTCTCCAGAGTGTGGTTATGTTTATTATTGGTTCTTCAACAGAATCTGTGGGTAAAAAAACAATTATACACCACTGATCCTTTTTAAGGCACAAACGGACGGGTTGAAAATAGATGAACATCGAACATCGAACGTTCAACATCGAATGATGAATGGGAAAAATGAAGAAGCAAACGTCTGATCTTGAAGAACGGTTGCTCAGCTTTTCGGTACGCATTATAAAATTAGTGAAGCACCTGCCAAGGACGGACCGGCAATCATGTGGCGGGTCAATTATTACGATCGGGGCACATCCCCTTATCCAAACCACGGTGAAGCCCAGGCAGTAGAATCACCAAAGGATTTTATTCATAAGTTGCGGATTTCTCTCAAGGAACTAAAGAGAAGCCCAGCGGTGGGTCCGGTTAATTGAAAAGGTTTCTTTGCTTAAAAATGCGGAACAGCTTAATAAACTTTTGCTGGAAACCTAAGAATTAATTAAGATTTTCGTGACAAGCATTAAAACAGCTGAAAAGAAGAAAAAACAACCATTTGATCTCTATGGGGTTGGTTTTTATTCGACGTTGGACGTTCGATGTTGGATGTTTATCTTTTAAATAAGGTTCTCCAATAAAAATTAACGCTAAGAAAAGTCGGCGTGTTTATATTGATAACCAACTGTTTTAACTTTGCATTCTATAATAAATACTAAAAAGTTACCCACAGATTTTGTTGACGAAGCATAAAAATAAACATAATTACAAGACGTTACCTGCGGCTCGGCCAGGATGGGGTCCCGGAATTTTCTACGGTCCCCTTTGGGGACCCACATAAGGCCATGGCTTTTAGCCGTGTGACTCGAAAAGCTTTTAGCGTTTTGGGGATTAGAATAATTGTTTTAGAAAAATATTTGTCTTACTTTCTTTGCTTGCTCCAAAGAGCTGTAGCGGTCACCCCGGTATTTTCGTGACTCAACTAACAAAGAAAAGGCACCCTTTGACCGGTCCCGTAGAACGGGATTCCCTTGTTATAAGTTTTTTTGCGGTCGGCGTCGCAATGATCCCAATCTATCGGGACTCAGACATGCATCGCCTTAGATCCACAAAAAAACTTTCAGATAATAAATGAGATGTCTTATCTGTGCTCTTCTTTGGTCTTTTTTAATATCATCATTTATGCCGCTCATGAATTCTGTTCCATAATTTGAACTTTGAAATTTCATGTTTATCCGTTAAAACCGTTCAAACGGTAGCCCCGCTGTCCCGAGGCTATCGTAAAACAGAAACTGCCCTAAAGGTTTAATAATGAAAAAATTAATTCTTGCAACAGCATCACCCCGAAGAATTGAGATGTTAAATGAGCTGGGTATAAAATTTAAAGCTGTTAAAAGCAGTTTTAATGAACCCGAGAGAAAAAAAGGTCAGCGGCCTTCAGCGTATGTTGAATCTAATGCAAAGGGAAAGGCAGAGGCCGTTGCCGCAAAATTTAAAAATGCGGTAGTTGTGGGCTCAGATACTGTTGTTGTTTATAAAAACAGGGTTCTTGGAAAACCAAAAAACAGGAAAGAAGCTTCTGAATATATTCATATGCTGAACGGCAGGACACATTCAGTTTATACGGGTATTTCTTTAATTGACGGTAAAAGCATGAAAAAAGTCTCTTCACATGAAAAGACCCTCGTCACCTTCAGGTCTCTTACAGAATTGGAGATAGCTCTGTATCTTAAAAGTATTGACCCGATGGATAAGGCGGGTGCATATGCGATCCAGGGTTCAGGGGCGCTGATTGTTGAAAAGATAAGAGGCTGTTATTATAATGTGGTTGGTTTTCCGGTTTCAAAACTTGAAAAGATGCTATTAGATCTTGATATTTCACTTTTTAAATACATGAAAATATAAATTATGGAAAATGAGGGCCGGATATTTATTCTGACAGATCTGAGCCTGCTTCGTATTGACGAAGTCAGTCCCTTTGACCTTTATCTTAACTCAGCGGATAAGTATGTTCTTTATTCAAAGAAAGGTTTACGCTTTACCGAAGCGTTAAGGCAGGAGCTTATCCTTAATGGTGTAAAGACAGTATATGTTCCGGATTCTGATTATGATGTTTATCAGGAATATATAGAAAAGAATCTTAGCGCTATTATAAAGGATGCATGTATCGGTCCTCAGGAAAAGTCAAAGATAGTTTGTTCTTCAAGTAAATATTTGATGAAAAAGCTGTTTGAAGATCCGCGTTTTGAAACTATAGCCCGGACAAAAAAGACAGTTGATAAACGGGTCGATACTATCCTGTCAGACAGCAAGATCACGCAGCAGCTTATCCGTCTTGCAGAATTTGATTATTCTACCTATACACATTCTATTAATGTTGGCATTATCAGCCTCGCCTTTGCAAAAGATATTCTGGAAAATATTTCTGAAGAGCAATTCCATGACCTGGGGACAGGTTTTTTCCTGCATGATATCGGCAAGTCCTTGATTCCTCTGGAGATAATTAACAAGAGCGAACCCCTGAGCCGCAGTGACTGGATGGTTATGAAAACGCATCCTCAAAAAGGGTGTGAAATTCTCAGGGAAACCGGCTTCTTAAGCGAGGAGGCCGCAAGTATCGTACTTCAGCATCATGAAAGGAGCGATGGCTCGGGATATCCTAAGGGGCTAAAAGGTGATGAGATAAGTTGTTTGGGGAAAATTTGTTCGATCGTTGATTCATTTGATGCCTTGACAACGAACAGGTGTTATCAGGAGGCCTGTTCATCTTTTAATGCTATGAATATTATCAAGGAGAGAATGATAAATAAACAGTTTGATCCTGATGTGTTCTCGAAGTTCGTTGCTTTTTTTTCCGGTAAATAGACAGCTCTTTTACTCAAAGATATTTAAATTTTCAATGAGATGTTTCATCCGGGTCATGCTTATCAGTATCGATGAAACCCCGTTTTTTTCTGAAAGAAACTTTAACGCGCTTACGGCGGTCGGAGAGGGGAGCTTCTCTGTAAAATTTATAGCCTGATTAAACTTATCCCTATTTCTAAACAGCGGGTTTAATCTTCGGACATCATGTTTGCCCGGTTTAAAGTCCTTCCTGATTTTACCGGATAAAATTCCCTGGGCAAGGGGGCTGTAGCAGATAAAACCTATTTTGTTTTCATTGCAAAACGGAAGGAGATCGGTTTCTGCTTCACGCTGCAGCATGTTGTAAAGTGATTGCAGTGATGTTATTTCTATTCGGCCGATGGATTTTTCAAGAAGTTCTATATTAAAGTTACTGACGCCCACGTGCCGTATCAAACCGTCAGTTTTAAGTTCATTTAAAACATCCAGGGTTTCTTCTATCTCTGTTTTTTTATCAGGCCAGTGAATCTGGTAGAGGTCAATGTAGTCCGTTTTAAGTCTTTCAAGGCTTGATTCTATGTCTTTTTTAACCGCATCACGGGATAGATCATGGAAGACCCGGCCTCTATCATTCCATCTCAGCCCGCATTTTGTTGCAATAATGACATCTTCTCTAACAGAGCTAAGAACGGTTCCAAGAATCTCCTCTGATTTGCCAAAACCGTAAACAGGCGCAGTATCGAAGAAGTTGATACCGTTTTCAACGGCTTTTTCAACTGTTTTTAAAGCTTCTTTTGCATCTACATCTCCCCATCCTTTTTTAGATAGTGCCCATGCACCATAACCGATTAAAGAGACTTTAAGGTCTGATTTTCCGATCTTTCTGTATTCCATGATTATCCTGTTTGTTGAGTTGCACTAAATAGTAGTACAGCTTTTGGTTAAAGGAAATAAAAATTTAATATCCGGAAGGGGGAGCGTTAAGCAGACAAGGTGGAAGATACTTTAATTATAAGAATTACAGCACTAATTCCTGAAATGATAAATAAGACATATTGCCTATTTTAGGAATTGGTTGCTTTTGCAACATGATGAGTGGTCATATATGCGAGTATTCCAAGAGGAGCTCCAAGTATCAGGCCCCCCAGCAGCATGGCACCGGCTATTTCAGTACCCAGATTTAAAACATCTGTTAAAGAATTAAGGTCCAAAGAGGTAAAAGGTGAGGGTTTATTAAGAATAAGCATTCCCAGTTTATAGTCCAGGTAATAGCAAAAAGGCAGGGTTATAGGGTTGCTTATCCAGACGCCCAGCATTGCAGCCCGCTTGCTTCCTCTAAACAGATGGGCAAGGGGTACTGAAAGAATAGTGTGTAAAGGAAAAGTCGGTGTCATACCGACAAAGACACCAATCCCCATTCCCATGGCAAGGTAATGCGGGTTGCCGTGGAGTTCCTTGAAACTCTGTATGATTTTATGGGTATAGTGGCTAAAATAATTTTTTAAACTCATTTATGCTTCAGAGTGTCTCTCCATGTTATATGCAGGCCGTCTGATTTAATTTAAACTGAATGAATTTAACATGAAAGTCTTTACTTTTCAAGGATAAAGGCGTTAGCTTCTGGAAAATAAAAAGCAGATCGCTTAGATCTCCGGCATTCTCTTTAATACTTTTTTGTCTGTTTAATGAAAGTAAAGGTAAGGGATGTTTTTTGTACACGGATCAATCTTTATTAAAAAAACCCAAAACTTTTTTCAATAGAGATTTCTTTTTTGTTTGTCCAGTATCAGCAGAGCTTTCTCCTGCAGGTTTAAAATTTTCACCGTATTTTTTTTTGTAATATTCCATTCTTTCTTCATGGGTTCTTTGGGGCGATTTTACTTTGCCGGTTTTTAATTTTTGCTGCAGTTTAGCAGGAACTGCATCACTGTGTTTTTTAGATACAGGAGGTTTTGTATGTCTGGCCGGTTTTTTTAGGGGGGACGGTTTATCCGCAGTAGATATTTTCCTGCTTTTCAAGACGGGTCTAGGTGACTTTTTGTATGCAGGTTCATGACGCTCTTTTTCCAATCTGAAATGTTTTCCCGCGCTTCTATCTTTTTCAAACAAGTCTTCATCCGGCCACTCCACAGGAATCTTAACGTTTGTGAGTGCTTCTATTGATTCAAGGCCGTATACAAATTTTTCACAGGCAAGTGATATGGCTTTTCCCTCTTTGCCTGCACGTGCAGTTCGGCCTATTCGGTGAACATAGTTTTCCGCATCATTGGGGATGTCATAGTTGATCACCATTTCCAGGTCGTCAACATGCAGCCCGCGTGCCGCAACATCTGTTGCGACAAGGTATTTTAATTTACCTGATTTTATACTTTCTATGATTTTAAGACGTTTGCTCTGCTGCAGATCGCCCATGATGTATTTGCAGTCATAACCGTTATATTCAAGGCGTTTTGAAACTTCGTGGGCCTTGCTCTTTGTGTTGGTAAAGATGATGCAGTTTTCCGGTTTTTCCGATTTAAGAATCCCCAGAAGAAGTGCGATCTTTTCTTCTTTGCCAACGTGATAGAGCTTTTGGGAAATCTTATCAACTGTAATATTTTCCGAAGCTATTTCAATTTCTACCGGATTGTTCATGAATTCCCAGGCCAGTTCTTTAGCACGGTAGCTTAGCGTTGCACTGAAAAGCATTGAAATGCGTTCGGAAAAGTGAGGCATGTTTTTAAGCATTCTTTTTATATCCGGCAGAAACCCCATGTCAAAAAGTCTGTCTGCTTCATCAATTATCAGGATACCGGTTTTTCTGAGATCCAGTTTCTTTTGCTGATGGAAATCAATGAGTCGGCCCGGAGTTCCGATGATAATATCCACATCATCTTTAAGGAGTTTTTCCTGCTCCGCATATCCCACACCTCCATAAAAGCATCCGCAGGTAAAATCAAGGTGCTTTCCGATGACTTTTGCTTCTTTTTCAATTTGTATGGCAAGTTCGCGCGTGGGGGCTATGATAAGTGCCTTGCTGTTTTTTAGATCTCTTTTAGTTAAAAAGTTATGATATATGGAGATCAGGAAAACGGCTGTTTTCCCTGTGCCTGTTTGTGATTGAACGCAAACGTCAGTGTATTTAAGTGAGTGCGTAAAGGTTTTTTCCTGTACAGGCATACAATTGATGAATCCGGCTTCGGCAATACCTTTTTGCAGATTTGCATCAAGATCAAGTTCTGTGAATTTTTTTGTCATATATTTACGGTGGTAATTCCTTATTTCTATTAGTATAATTAAATTAAATTTGTGGCTGTCTTGGAATCGGGTTATTTATGGGTGTTTGTTGGCTAAATTCCCTGAGAAGTTTTTATAGGGGGGAGTCTTTTTCGCCTTCTGAGTCCGAGACAATTTGTGATTATAGCACTATCACTCCAAAATGTGAAGCAGTCTGTGTTGATTTTGTTATATAACTATGGAATCATAAATGATTTGTCCTCTTTGCTGTTCTGATAATACGTTTAAGTACTTTGAAAAACCGGAAAAGAACACGGATATAAAGACTTATTTCCAGTGTAAAAGGTGTGAGCTTGTGTTTGTTGATCCCGGTCTTCATCTTTCCTCCGAAGATGAAAAGTCTATTTATGATTTTCATGAAAACGGTCCTGAAAATGAAGGATATGTCCTTTTTTTAAAAAGACTTGCAGATCCTTTGTCCTTAAGGTTAAAGGCAGGAGCGATAGGACTTGATTTTGGCTGCGGTCCCGGGCCGACCCTGAGCGGTATTCTGGGCGGGAAGGGATTTGAAGTTTATAATTATGACCCTTATTATTTTCCAGATAAAACCTTACTTAATACAAAATATGATTTTGTTACCAGTACAGAAACCGTAGAACATTTTTATAGCCCCGGAAAAGAATTTTTACGGATTGCAGGTCTCTTGAAAGAAAAGGGGAGCTTTTTGGGTGTTATGACACAGATGCTTCCGGCTGGAACTGATTTCAAGAACTGGTGGTACCACCGCGATCCAACGCATGTTTCCATCTATAATGAAAAGACTTTTTTGTGGATCTCTGAATGGATGGGGTGGAATATGGAAATTCTTGAAAATGGTGTGGTTATTTATTCAAAATAGTGGTAAAAAAGAATTATCATTATTCAAGATTCTCTTTAATCGTAACCTGTCTGCTTAACCTCACATATTTAGAACGGGCAGGGACGAAATCCTGAAAACTTATTAAATTCTTTAATATTTGTCTTTTCCTCTGAACGGACAGATCTGAACCTAAAATCTGTAATTATTTGTGAATCTAATGGAAAACAAGCTTAAAGCAGCCCTTGCAAATTCATCTATTAAAAAAAGTACATTTGAAAATGTATCTTTATGGCTTTGCCCCTCTTTTGCAGAGGTTGAGGTTGACGGCGTTAAAGTTAAAGATTATATCCGTGATCTTGTTGACGGTAAAAGCTGGGAGGAGCTTGATGATGCCTTTTTTAAGATGAACAGCTTTGGTACAGCAGGAGTGAGGGGTAAGCTTGCCATCGGAACAGCTTATTTTAACAGGATCATCCTGGGGCTTGGTGTTGAAGCGCATGCCAGATATATAACTTTTGCCTATGATAAAAACGGCACTGTGTCCGGCAGAGAAAAGGCGGTTGTTCTTGCCTATGATTCCCGAAGGGGCTCTTATGATCCGGATAATAACGGGCCGGGTTTTCTTGTGAAAGAGGCTGCGTCAATATATTGTGCTCATGGAATAAAGGTATATCTTTTTGACACGGTTGCGCCGACACCTGAGCTTTCTTTTGCTATTTCTGAGCTTGAGGACATAAGGCCTTATTCCGGCGGTGTTTTTACGGCTTCACATAATCCTGCTTCTGATAATGGTTTTAAACCCTATGATTATTCTGGCGGGCAGGTGGTGCATAATGAAGTGCAAAAGATTGCTGACAGTATTAACGATTACAGCGATGTGAAGAAACTTGACTATGATGAAGGTCTGAAAAACGGATTGATCAGGATTATCGGCCCGGAGGTGGATGACGCTTATATTGAAAAGGAAAATCAGACCGCAGTCTGGGTCGATGATAGCGGACATTTTCTTAAAAACAAGGTCGACAGCTCTTTAAAAGTTGTATTTTCTGCGTTGAATGGAACAGCTCAAAGACTTGTTTTTAAAGTGCTTGAACGCCGTGGATTTAATATCAGGGATAATCTTTACCCGGTTATGAGTCAGTGCGTTCCTGATGGTAATTTTCCAACCTGTTTAAAACCCAATCCAGAAGAAAAAGAAGCACTTCATGCGTCTATTCTTCTGGCAAATGAACAGTCGGCCGATATCCTTCTGGCAACAGACCCTGACGGTGACAGAATCGGTGTTGGGGTTCGTTTAAGTCCGGATGAAAAAGAGCTTTATTTAAATGATGACGCTGTGAAAGAGGGCTATTATCTTTTAAACGGTAATCAGCAGCTTGTGCTTCTTACGGATTATGTTTTGAGCCAGCTGAAGCAGCGCGACGGAAAACTTCCTGAAAACAGCGTTATCGGGAAATCGATTGTATCAACAGACCTGACCCTGGATATCGCAGATCATTACGGCGTGATGACGATCGAACCGCATGTTGGGTTTAAATATCTCGGTGAGAAACTGTATCTTTATGCCTGTAAGGCTTTTGCTGCAGCAAAAGAAAATGAGGGAAAATATCATGATAGGGAGTATAACAGCCTTTCAAGAAAAGAGAGGGTCAGGGTACTTCAGAAATATGGGCTTTGCTTTCTGTTTGGCGGTGAAGAGTCGTATGGGTCTCTTGTTGGTGATTATGTGAATGATAAGGATGCCGTAACGGTGACGGCCATGTTTACGGAAATGGCAGGTTTTTATAAGAAAAAAGGGCTGACCCTCACAGAGCGTCTTGAACAGATCTTTAAGCAGTATGGTTATGTAAGAGAAGAGACCCTGGCTTTAAGTTTTGCCGGGGCTGCAGGAAATGATGTTATCAAAAAAATAATGTCTGATCATCGTCAGTCTCCATTGAAAAAAATTGCAGGTAAAAATGTTATTGCAGCTATAGATTATAAAGCGATCGATCCATCCGGAACAAGAGTTGCGAAAGGCAGGAATGGAAATATCATATTTGATGATTCCGAGCCGGATGATGCTGAAAAACACAATGGTTATGTAAATGTAAAAGGTATTAAGGTGCCGCTTTTCTGGCATGGTGATTACAAGTTAATTAATAAAGCAGCTAAACTCCCCGAGGCAAATGTGATAATATATGTGCTTGATGACGGATCAAAAGTTATTGTGCGGCCTTCAGGAACAGAACCTAAGGTCAAATTCTATGTGCTTGCCAAAGGAATCAGAGGAGAGGGCTGCGGGTCAATTGAGGATAAACTGTCTGTGAACAGTTTTTTTAACAGTGCCATGGAGGAACTTACCTGTCAGGCTGCAAAGGTTGAACAGGATATCTTAGGCAGATAAATTATTTGGAGTGAAAATGTATAGATGTCATCACTGTAAAAAAGAAGTTGAGGCGGAAAGGAAAGTCGCCAGAACAGAGCTTTGCCCGAACTGTAGCTCGGATCTCAGGTGCTGCTTAAACTGCAAATTTTATGATGCTGTAGTTTACAATGCCTGCAGGGAGTCACAGGCAGAAAGATGTATTGAGAAGGACAAGGCCAATTTTTGTATATATTTTAATTTTATTGATTCAGATTTCGCTGTGAGCTTTAAGGCGGTTCCGGATAATAAACGTGAAAACCCGCTTGATGCACTTTTTAAAAAGAAGTAGGGTGCTGTGCCTAGAAAAAAGAAAAACAAAATAGATCCTGATCCAACTTATCGCTGGTGTGATAAACAGGATAAATTTGTCCCGGTATCTGCCTGCAGGGAAAAGGCAAAGGTAAAGTCGAGGTGCCGTAAATGTTATGCGCACTGGGACAAGACGCGTTATCAGCTTCCCCTGCCTTTAAAGATAGATGAAGGACGAAACAATCTATAGGGCAATGAAATTGAGCTATGGACTTAACCTCAGTTTCTGACCGACCTTAATTAAGGATCCGTTAATACTGTTCAGTTGTTTTAGAATTCTAACCGGTATACCCGTCTTCTCAGATATATGGCCCAGAGTGTCACCCTGTTTAACAGTATAAATGTTCCCCGGAGATCTCTTCGCCCGCTTTAAAGCATCCTGTGTGAGTCCTTTAACTGCTGCTTTCAGCTTGTCTCCAAAACCCGGAGGAACCTTTAAGCTGTGGTTTCCTCTGGGTAGATAATATCCCATAAACTGAGGGTTCAGCTCTTTTATATCCTTATAATCGAGCCCGATCTTTTGAGCTACAGCTGTTATGTGAAGAGGGGTTTTAATGTTTATTTTAATTGAATCACATTTTATCGGTTCATAAATCCGGTCACTGGAAACATTGAATCCATATTTTTCAGGGTTTTCCAGGATAAGTTTGACAGCTGCAATGCGGAATATATATCGTTCTGTTTCAAGCGGAAGATTTAGACGGAAATAATCATTTACCTTTTGTTGTTCTATTGATTTTTTAAGCCTTGATTCTCCGCAGTTGTATGCGGCAGCAGCCAGCGTCCATGAATTAAACATCGCGTGAAGCCTTGTAAGGTGTTTAAGGGCTGCTTGTGTGGAAGGTTCAAAGCTCCGTCTTTCATCAGCCATACGGTCCTTTCTTAAACCATTTTCACGGGCTGTATGTTTCATGAACTGCCAGGGGCCAACAGCTCCTGCTTTTGACTGGGCGTGGGTAAGCAGGGCGCTTTCTGCGACTGCAAGATATTTAATGTCATCCGGCATGTTCCTTTTTTTAAGCTCTTTTTCAATATACGGGAAGTACCTGCCCGACCTTTTTATCCACATAAACACCTGTGCACGGTCACAGACCGATATTATGAGTTCACGCTCAAGCATTTCATAAAAAAACTGTTTGTCTAGGGGGATCTTTTCATGAAAAACAGTTAAATTATCGGGCATACATACATCGTTATACCGGGATGATTTATTTGCACTTGATTCTTTTGAGAAAAGTATAAGGGTTAAGATCAGAACGAAAAGGGTCAGATGCAGTATGTTCCTGTTGTTTGCTCTTGCCGGCATTTTTTGAGTGATATTTGTTTTCATTTGAGGGCATATTATCATAGGCAGATTTGAAAACCAAGCAGCGATAATTATTACACTTCTTTTAAGGTCATTTGTAGACAAATAAAAAAGTAAAAAAAAGGATCATTGGCAAAATATGTGTGGGTAAACATATAGATATCTTCCACAGTCAAACACTCCGTTCGGCTGCGTTGTATGGGATTTAAAACCCTTAAAAAACCAAAGTCAAAAAAGCATAAACCGAAAACCCATAAAAATGGTTCTTCAACAGAATCTGTGGGTAAAAAAACAATTTACACCACTGATCCTTTTTAAGGCACAAACGGACGGGTTGAAAATAGATGAACATCGAACATCGAACGTTCAACATCGAATGATG
>Ga0222639_1000081_pt1 | contig 50204 bp, 59 predicted proteins | sample AntAcemetagen185_FD_179863 | JGI IMG/M metagenome (GOLD analysis project Ga0222639, IMG submission 179863) | Saline water microbial communities from Ace Lake, Antarctica - #185 | ecosystem: Environmental > Aquatic > Non-marine Saline and Alkaline > Saline | place: Antarctica: Ace Lake...
TGAAAAATTTCTCAACTTTAATTCCCTTTCTAATTTTTTTAACAATCCTACCATAAATAATAAAATAAAAAGATATTTATAAACTTTACTTTATACTCCATATTAGGACATACTACCAAATAAATTTGATAGTATGTATGTTCATTTCAATTTCCAATCTCCTCCTAGCGTCGGTAAACCTCAAATTCTGATTTTGATATCTTCGTTTAACGCTCCAATCTGAAATTTAAAAACTTCAGATAACATCGCTGATTAAACGAAATTGCTTCAGAAGAATTAAATTCTTTTTTGAACAGATTGCAAATATTTTTTATCTTTTGTTCTTAAATATTTGAAAAAGAAATCCACAAGTAACTGACACTCTCTTTTTATTTTTTCTTTATTGTTGTAAGTGTCTTTACTCAAATCTGGTTTAATTTTATCATTATATTTTCCATAAAGAATTTTTACATTTGAAGGTTTTTGAATATCTTTTCCTTCTTGGTATTTATAAAAATATGCAGAAATTAATATTGGTTTTTCTTTTATGAACGCGATTTCGTAGTAAGGTTTCTTTAATTTATTTGTCCAAATTTCTATGTCGAAATCGCCAAATTTTTTTGCAGGTTTTGTTGCTGTTGAACCTCTAACCAATATTAATTTACTTTCTTTACTAAACTTTTTTTTAATATATTCAAAAACATCTTTTTCATTGATAAAATTAAACATAATAATTTGTGGATTTGTTTATTTATAATGTTTTCTTCTTCAACAACTACGATATCAAAGAATTTTCGGAGATTGGAAACTCTGCGAAATTCTTTCAGAATTTCTTGCCACGCCTTGCAGGCTCTCGCTTCGCTCGGGAAAATGAACAGCGATTAAAGAGAAAATCCTTGCAGGATTTTCCCAAATTCTTTTCCGTTACACTCCAAAGAACTTTCTTTAACCAAATGTTAAACGTAATTTTATTTTTCCACCTACTTTAGAAACTTATTTAAAACCAGAGATTTTTTACGATACTATGGATGAGAAGATGTTATTTGAAACAAAATTCTGGAAAGTTGTTCTTTCTGATGAGCAATCTTATTTAGGAAGATGTGTAATTCTTTTCAAAAGAGATTGCGAGGAATTATCAAATTTAACATCTGACGAACTTTTGGATTTTCATGAGAACATTGTAAAAAAATTAGAATCTACTTTTAAAAAAGTATTTGATGCTACAATGTTCAATTGGACTTGTTTGATGAACAATGCTTATCAAAAAGAAAATCCAAAACCTTACGTTCATTGGCATTTCAGACCAAGGTATAATCACGATGTTAAATTTGCCGGAGAAGAATTTCAAGATCCTGATTTTGCTCATCACTATAATCGTGAAAGAAAGAATTTTGTTTCAAAAGAATTACTTAAAAAAATCTCTGATGAAGTTAAGAAATATTTATAACGGTGGAAAAATAAAACTTCTTCGTTCCCTTTGGTCACTACGACCACGCCTTGCAGGCTCTCCTCCTTTCAGTCGTCGGGTCGTCTAACAAGGATTATGAGGAAAATCCTTGCAGAATTTTACCCAAATTCGCCTACGGCGAACTTCTCTTAATCGCGATGTTATGTGCAATTTTCAAAAATCCTAGAAATTAGAAAGGAAGGAGAATTCTAAGCATCATATACTTCAATACATAATTGTTTTTCAAGACCTTTGTCTTTTGGCTTATATCCATTAGCACCTAACCATGCTCTTGAACCATATTTTACTCCAACAAGTTGTTTAGCTTTATCAAAAGAAAGATCTCTTTTATTTAATTCTTCAGTTATATAATCTAAAGCTACATTAAATTGTTTCATAACTTCAACATAATTTTCATTATCTTTATGTTTTAATTCAACAATTTCTTTTTGAAAGATTATATCTCCAACTTCCAATAATAATTCAATCTCATTATCTCTAGTTGGATTTTTATCATAAATTTCTAAAGCTTCAGCAACTTCTGCATATTCTGTATCAACACTTTTTTCTCTTCTTTCATCAAAATATTGGGGTTCAAATTGATTTGGTCCTTGATAATTTTTACCTAATGTTCTAACAAGAATTCCTTCATCACCCATTAAGTCTCTTGGTTTTCTATTAGAATATATTGTTAATATTGTTGATTCTAAATTACCAATTGAATTTCTTAGTTCTGATAGTTCTTCTTGTCCTAAATTATTAAGTGTTGCCATTGTATAATAAGAAAGAAGTGAATAATTATTTAAAAATGTATTGGAATTTGACATTCTCCTCCCTTTAATGTTGTAATTTAAAGGAGCTTCGCTCTCGATGACGGATTTTTAAAAACTGTCCCTTCGGTCGGTCGACTTGCAGTCTCCCCACATAACAGCGATTAAGAGGAAATTTCCTGCTGAAATTTCCCAAATTCGCTTCGCGAACTTCTCTTAATCTTGATGTTATGTCTAATTCAGAATTCGGGCTAAATAAAGATAGGGGCAAGAAAATTATTTAATTGGTCGAATCATTTCTTCTCCAGTTTTAGGGTCCTTAAAAGTTTCCAAATGACCTGTTTGAACCATGCTATCAATTAGTGCTTTCGCATATCCCTCTGGACTTCTCAGGTCAACTTTTTCGAAATTAAGTTCTCCCAAACATAAATTTGTTTTACAAATTGATCTTCCCCTGTAACCATCTGGAGAAGAAAATTCTCCTTGCCAAATCCCATTTTTTAAAGAAAATTTATAATCAAACATTTGTTCTAAATTACATTGTTCGTATTGTTTTCTGAATTCTAATGAGTCCTTTTCCAAAACCCCCTCTAATCGTGAAGGTCCATACATATCAATTAATTGTCCTACAATCTGATTTTCAGAGTCACCTTCACGACCTTTGATAAAATGACCTCCCCAAGGACTTATTCCTGGAAAAGCTTCATAAAATAATCCTGTTATTGAATATAATTCATCCATGTAATTTAGAATTAATCTAAACTTTATAAATTTATCTTGCCCCAAATACCTATTTTAACTAATGGTGCTTCGCACTAAATACACCTGAATTCTGAACTCTGCGAATTTTCTACGAAAATTCTTTGGGACGTCTTGCAGACTTTCGCTTCGCTCACCCAGACATAACAGCGATTAAAGAGAAAATCCTTGCAGGATTTTCCCAAATTAATTTCTCAGCCAGCTCGTAAACTCGCGGGAGAAATTAACTTTCCTTAATCCCGATGTTATGTGCAATTTTTGAGTCGGCCTAAATGGAAGGGGCAATCAATAAGATTTATATATCTTCCAACATTTTCATATTATTATGGGAAAGATATCAATACCTTCTGAACTGGAAATGCTCGCTAGGGCAGGTTATAATTTTCGTGAAGGATTTACAGATAAAATCAGATATGCTCAAATTGATGAAGAACTCCCATTCCCAATACATTGTCTTTATAATGATGGAACATATGTTCTAGGTCCTGAAGAAGACAAGAAATTATTAGTATCAAGAGATTTATTTAATTCCTTAGACACCACAGATATCTCACAAACTGAAATTCCGGGTATTCTTCAGGTAATTACCCAACATGTTCCTATGCCTGAAAATAAAAACAATGCCGGATATCTAATTCATATGTTATCTAATACAATGCCAGAAGATATTGAATGGAAAACTTTTGATTTGAAAACATATAATAAATTACGATATGAACATTTTAGATGATTGCCCTTTATTCTTTTAATTTATAGAACTTCGTTCTTGATGTGGCTCTTTTCTCGACTCACTCCGCTACGCTTCGTGCCACGCCTTGCAGGCTCTCCTCCTTTCAGTCGTCGGGTCGTCTAACAAGGATTATGAGGAAAATCCTTGCAGAATTTTACCCAAATTCGCCTACGGCGAACTTCTCTTAATCGCGATGTTAAACTCAATAAGCGGGTGAGCTAAAAGATAGTATTTTTCTTTGAAAAATAAGAATTAATATTATAGGGCAGGGCTTTATTCTAATGGTTTAAATTTCCCTTCACCTTGGTTTTCTAAAACTGATATTCCAGATTTGTTTCCGATAACAATATCTTCTAAACCATCTCCAGTTACATCTCCAACAGAAATTGGAACTTGTCCAAAACCAAGATTTCCAGCGATCCCAACTGTAACAGGTTCGCCAAATTTACCATCACCTAAACTTTCTAAATAATGAACTCCTTTTTTATCTCCATAGACAATATCTTTCTTCCCGTCACCTGTTACATCACCAACTGCAACATATGGTTGACCAAAACCAAGACTTACTTTTTTCGTAACTGTAGAAGTGTCATCTGAACATCCAAATAAACCGAAACTTCCAGCAACTAATGCTCCGTATGCAATTATTTTTTGATATGTTTTCATTTTAATTACCTTCAACAATGTTAAAATGTTTATCTTTATAAATCTTTCGGTTAATTTACCACTCTTAAGTTACTCTTCCTTACTCCCTGCCCTAAAAGACGCTCGCCCACTTACTTTGGATTTTTCGGCTTCGCCGAACGTTGCACTAAATTTCAGCCCTAACGGGGATTATAACAGGAATTTAACGGTTCCGAAACCTTGCAGGTTTCTCTACCCAAATCACTCCCTTCGGTCGTGACTTCGTTAAATTCCGATGTTAAATTCTATTTTTCCGGGGCTAAAAAGAGAAAAAGGTGAACTACTTAGATGATTTAATTTCAATCGGTGGCTCTCTTAAATATGAAAAATAAGGATGCCAACTAACTCTATCCTTCCCATTTTCGTCAATAAAATTTGGTTGTTTTTCTTGAGTTAAATATGGCCTTTGAAAAACATCTGTACATTCAGATTTTGTCCAAAAATGTAATAATTCAAATGGAAATCCTAAATTTTTTTGATGTTGTTTCCAATTCTCATTTAGTAAGTTTTCAGTATGTATTCTAAAATCAATTGGCAAAACAGGAATTTTTATTTCATCAGGAACTGGTTGTCCTCCCTCAAACTTAATCTGTGGAGAATATAAAGTTAATGGAGTTGTTAAAAAATATTCTTCATCATGAAAATATTGTTCAAAAGGATCATGTGTAAAACTCCAATAATCTTTTTGATTTGGATGTCCTGTGAATTTTATTAAATGTGAAAATAATTTTTTAACTAAATCAGAATATCCTGCTGAATTTGCACAATAGCTTTCTAAATCAAGACCCTCGACACAATATCCTTCAACATTGTAATCATACCTTTTACCATTATATTCCATTCCAAATCTACTCATTCCTTCTAAGGTATTTATATCAACAGGCTTTAGAATTGTAGGTTCACCATTTTCTTCTTGTTCAACTTGAAACACCCTTGGTTCCTCTATGATTCCTTTTGTAATTAATGTTTCTGGATCTTGAAGAAATACTTTATCATAATTTACAACAGATCTAAAATCAAGACCTACTAAAACTAAATCAATATCATTAGGATTACTTTTAGTCAGAGAACTGCCACAAGCATATAATGCACAATAATCAAAAAAATCCTTATATGTTCCTTGAGAAAATTGTACAACTGATTCAACACAATCCTCTACAAATCTTTTTTGAAGTTCTGGAAGCGAATTTATCCATGCATTTGATCTACTTTCTAATTTTCTAGCAGGTATTAATTCTTGATTTTTTTGACTCATATTTAAGAGATATATTTCTTAATTTATAAATGTTAGTTCTAAATAGTAGTTCGCCTTTATCATGTTGTCTTTGATGTATCACTTCGTTCTTTTAATGTAACGCCCCCGAAAAAACGTCTCCGGTTTGCTACGCAAATCCTCTATACCGCCTTGCAGGCTCTCCTCCTTTCAGTCGTCGGGACGTTTAACAGCGATTAAGAGGAAATTTCCTGCTGAAATTTCCCAAATTCGACTTCGTCGAACTTCTCTTAATCTCAATGTTATGCCAAAGGTTGTATAACAAACTCAGACTTTGCAAAAACATGCTCACTTAAAATTGTTTTGTAAATTCCAACAAATTTATTTTCACAAAAAACAACAATTGTCTCATCTTTTTTAACATCTGGTTTTTTTACTAAATCTTTTTCTTGAATCGGTTTGCCTGTGAAAATAGCTTTTAAATTGTCCTTTTTTATTTTAACAACAGAATGCAGTTCAGAAACAATTTCCCCAGGAATTATCATATCTCTTAACAATTTATCATTTCTGCCCTCTGTATTTATATCTCCATCTACAGAGGGTACACCCTTGGGTGCGAAGTACGCATTAACAGCCTTTTCAAAATCATACAAATTTACACTAGGATATTCCTTATCATTCTCTTTAAAAATTCCTGCCCTAACTCTCCGCAATTCTAACATATGCGCCCCAACCCCCAACTCTTTTCCTAAATCATCAATTAATTTTCTAATATAAGTCCCGCCCTGAACTTCTGCCCTAAACAAAATATTCTTTCCTTCCTTACTTTGGCCAAGCTTGGACGAAGTAGTTAGAGGCTTTGCCTCGCCCCTCTCAATTAATTCAAATGCTTTAACTTCTCTTTCACGCTCCTGTCTTTTCACACGAGATTTTACAGGCGGAGTTTGTTTTATCACCCCAGTAAATTTCTTTTTAATAACTTCTTTAATTTTTTTTAACTCAACCTCATCATGGATTCTCATTATTCCAACATATTCTTTATCTTCTCCTAAAAAATATCCTGTAAGTTTGCAACCACGATTCAAGGCAATAGGCAAAACTCCTGTAACTTTTGGGTCAAGTGTTCCAAAATGAGAAGTTTTTCTTAAACCCAAACTTTTTCTCACAAAATCAGAAACATTAAAACTCGTCGGTCCAGAAGACTTATCAATATTTATAATTCCAAACTCTAAAAGTTCTTTTATGCTTTTTTCTTGTTTTAGTCTTTGAAGGTTCATTATGATTTTAAGAATTAAAACTTTAAAAGATTAACTTTAATTAATTTGTCCTTCTATACCCTCTAGAAAATTTTTTAGCTATATCATAAGAAATATTTTCCATCAATACATTTGCTCTGGCTACTCCATCAAACCCTTTAGAAAGCTCCCCACTTCCCATATTTTTAAAAGCCATATATGCTATCTTTCTTTTACATAAAAATCTATTTTCTTTAAAGTGCTCTAATATTTGGGTTTCAAACAAGTCTTCATTTAATTGTGTTTCATTCTCGCCAGGGGTATCAAATATCATAATTTTAACCTCTGGTCTTTCTGTTCCGAAAATAGATTCCCTAACCATAATTAAGGAGAATTTCTTTTATTTATAAGTTTTTATTCATTATAAAATATACTTTAAACTTCTCCTTTCAAATATTTCTTTCTCTTTTCTTCTTCAAATCTCTCAATCGCATAACGCAACATGGTCCTCGGCATTTCCTTATAATGCTGTTTTAAAAAATTCTCTTCAACTTCTTCATTACGTTTTCCAATTTCCCTTAACATCCAACCGACTGCTTTATGGATTAAATCATGTGTGTCTTGAAGCAACAATTCTGAAATTGCAAGAGCATCACCAAATTCATCTTTTCTAATAAAATTAAAAGTAGAAACAATCGCAATTCTTCTTTCCCAAAGATTTTCAGAACGAACCAACTTATACAAAATCTTTTTATCACGCTTAAACAAAAAATCACCAACAATATTTGGAGCACTTAAGTCAACTAAATCCCAGTTATTCACGCATTTTATATTTTGTAAATAAAAATTAAAAATATTTTCTTTTTCTTCTTCATCTGCGATTTTGAATTTTTTATCTAAAATTCTCAAAGCACAAACACGCTGTTCATGAATTTTACTTTTTAACAATTCTTTAATTTTTGGCAAACCAATCCCATAATATTTTTTTGCAATGTCATGTATCTGTTTAGATTTAATCCCAAAAAAAATATCTCCTTCACCATATTCTCCTGGCCCTGTTTTGAAAAACCGCTGAAGAATCTCTGCTTGCTCAGGATTTCCTGCCACTTCAAGTTCCTTAAGTAATTTTTGCAACATACAATTTCCTGCCCACATAAATTTATATATTTATCTTAATTAATTAAAGCATGTCTCTAAAAGAAATTCAAAACCAAGTAGATGAATGGATTAGCAAATTGAAAATAGGATATTACAAACCATTAGAAATTTTAGCTCAAATGGTTGAGGAAGTAGGAGAATTGTCTAGAGAATTAAATAACCGATATGGTCCTCGCATTAAAAAATCTCCAAAAGATACAGCAGACATTAGTTCTGAAATGGCAGACATTTTATTTGCCGTAGTTTGTCTGGCAAATTCACATAATATTAATTTAGATGAAGCATGGAAAAAACATATGGATAAATTAACTAGCCGGGATAAAAATAGATTTGAGTTAAAATAATTACTTCGCCAAAGCTTTTCTAACAGGCTGAGTCTTTTGCTTTTTCTTCCCACCAACACTTTGCTTTAATTCTTTAGCTGCTGATTTTTCAATTTGTTTCATAACCTCTGCACCAGCTTTTATTTTTGCCGACTCAATCTTTTTCTTGCCTTCTGTATTTATTTCTTCTTCAGCAAGTTTTTTGCCCTCTGTATTTAAATCTCTTTCTACAGGAGGTACGCCCTTGGGTGCTATTTTCTTCTTCCCAACTTCTTCAGCCGCTTTTTCTTTTTTCTCTTCTCTTAATTTTTTAAACTTTAATTTATCAGAATAATCTACAAGTTCAACCTTAACAACACCTTTTTCCTTAACAGCCTTAACTTTAATTTTCACAGGCGGCTTTTTAATTCCCCTGAACCACATCTGCTCATTCAAATATTTATCAATCTTAATTTTTTTCAAATCCCGATTTTTAATTTTCATATGTTTTGCTAAAAACTCTTTAATTGTCTTAATAGCCTTTGGAGTTTTTTTATAACGCGGAACAGCCCTCCCTTTATATCTAAGCGGGATAATATATTCTCTTTCAATTTTTTCTGTTTTAGGTTCTATTTTTTTTGCCATTTATCCAAAATGTGACTTTCTCTGTCGTCTAGGTTTAATATGTAATTTAGTTCTTCTCCATGAACGTCTGTTTTTTGTCATAGTAGACGGATGAACCTTTTTTCCCATACCATATTTTTTAATAACAGCCCAAACAGGTGCCCACTTTGTCTTCCTGCCTTCTTTCGCAAGTTTTGTTTTTTTAGCTTGATTTTTTATTCCCATTAATCTTTATTTCTTGACCAAAACAATTTTATTTCATGTTTATGTGAATTATAATAATCCCATCTTTTTTTAATAAATTCACAATATTTATCTTCTATATAAGAAAGAAGCAACGCTTGTTCTCCTTGAGTAAGCCCCTCAAAATATTTAACATAATTATTTTTCTTTAATGTCCCGTCCACAATTTTTATTGATGAGGCGTTAGAATAATTTTTTATAAACTTTCTTAATTCTTCAACTTTTTTATCAACATTTTCTAGGTTTTCGGATAATTGTTCACTAATTCTTTTTTTTAACATTTTTTCTGGGATAAATAGTTTGTTTGCTATTGATTTCATTTCAAATCCTCCATAAATTCTTTTCCTCTAGCAGTTAATTGCCGTCCAGGTTTTTTACTTCGAACACCTTTAACCACTTTTGCAATTTCTGTAAAACCTGCCGCATCTGCTTGCTGAAGAATTGTTCGAATTATTTTCCCACCAGCTTTTTTGAATTTCTCTGGTTTGTAACCCCTATTTTTTTTAGAACCATATTTTGTCCTTAAACGATTTACCCCAACAATCTCTTTTTTGTAAATTTGTTTTAAAATACTTGCAGCCCTCTTGTGCCAAAAATCCTCGTCGTCAATTGGCCTCTCTTTTGCAGAACCAGATTTCACAAACCCTGCCCACTCTGGCATTTCAAACTCAGCAACTTTTTTCAGTGCTTCAGCTAATTTTAAATTATATTCCTGTGCATTAAATTCATATATGCTTGCCATTTTATTTGTCTTGCTCTACAGCAATAGAATAACTCATAGAGTTATTTAACTAAAAATAAAGAAGTATTTAGGTTTATAAATTTTTGCTTAAATGTTCTCGGTATTCTTCCTCTTCTTTTAAATAGGCTTGAATTACTATAGCCCTTATAGAATCATAGTTTAAATCAGTTCCTCTAAAAAACTCTCCTTCTCTTTGATGAACTGGCAACCATCTTTCAATAATTCCTTTTCCTCTTTGTCTATTTGCATTTGCAAGTTCTTTTAATGTTCCTCTTGGAAAAAGAAGATATTTTTCAGTTTCTCTTACATTTAATCCATATCCTTCTATTTCTTGAGGATCTAATCTTACATCTAATTCATCATCTTCTATAATAATTTTCCATTGGTCATAACTTATCATTCAATTTTAACTGACAATGTCTTTTTATTAATATCTGTCTTCAAAAATACATGTTATTTTCTCGCCTTCCGCCACTTTTTCAAAATAATTGTATAACCAATATTCCGCGCAGTATAATATTTTCCTAATTTTTCCAAAATCTCCTCTGAGATTTTTTCCAATTCTTTTTTATCCCTACAACAACTTTTCAAAACAGAAATCTTCACATTTGACAATTTTTTAAAATGGTCCTGCAAAGTTTTCAAAAAATTTTCTGTCAAACCCTGCTTTCCTAATTGTATGCTTCCTATTCTTCCCATTCTTTCAAAAACCTCTGAATTTCTTCTTTTTTTATTTTAATTTTTTTGATTTTATCAACTCCAAATGTTCCAATCTTCATTCCGGCTTTTTTACAAATATCTTTTCCTTTAAAGCGATGAACAATAACATCTTTTTTATTTTTTTTCCAATCTTTTGAAAATGCCGCACAAAAAATCGCCGCATTTTTTATGTCTCCTTTTTTTGCTCGCCCTTTAATATTTACAAACCCGCTTCCAACAGCCGCAGTATGAAAAACTTCCTCATTTTTTCTTACCTGTGTAATAAGTTCCTCGTTATTCGGCGCACTTTTGCCACAAAAAATCATAGTTCCTCTGTCTGTAATCATCTCTCTAAATTTCATATTTACTTAAAGAAGAAGAGTATTTTAAATCTATTTATTTAATTTCTCATTTACAATTTTCAAACAATCTTTTTGATTTTTCCAAGTTAATTTTTTCATGGCATCAGAAAAACCAACCCATTTAAAATCAGAATGTTCTAGTTTATCCAATATTATTTTCTTTTTCTCTACTTCAACAGCGTATAATTTGTATGTTTGGCCTGCAACTTTTGGCCTGTCTAGACATTCTTTTTTATATTTGTAAACTCCTTTTTTTCTAAAACTTTTTATCTTCAAAGGCTTTAATCCTGTTTCTTCTTTTAATTCTCTCCTTATAGCAAACCTTCTTAATTCATATTTTTTTATTCCACCTTTTGGAAATTCCCAACCTTTCCAATGAAGTTTTCTTTTCAAAATTAAATATTTTATTCCTTGTTTTGTTTGTGTATATACAACAATAAAAATAGCTCTTCTTATTTTTTTCACCCCCATTTCTTTAAAGCCTCTTCTAATTCAACATGCGTCCTTGCATATTCTTTCAAACTCTTTTTTTTCAAGACAGCATCAACTGCTTGACACATTGCAATTGCGCCAGCTTCTGTTCCAAATTTATGTCCGTGAATTCCTCCTCCTGCTTGAATGACAATATCCTTTCCCAGGTTCTTCATAATTTTACCAACTATTCCAGGATGAACTCCTCCAGAAGCTACAGCCAAAACAGGTTTTGTTTTATACCACTTTTGAGAAAGATTTTTTCTTGTTTCTTTTGTGAATTCTTGTTCAATATCTTGTTCAATATGTAAAACTTCATCTTTTCCTCCAACCATTTTTCCTACAACAGTTCCAATATGTAAAGTATCAACTCCTACCATTCTTGCGAATTGCGCAATTACTTCCATATTCATTCCATGACTTGAATTTCTGTCAAACATTGCATGTCCTGCACGATGTGCATGAATCGGAAGTTTTGTAAAATCCCTTGCTGTTTGTAAAGCTGCCCAACCCAAAGTCAAGATATCTAACATAATATAATTCCCTCCATTTTCTTCAACAAACTTAATTCTTCTTTTCATAGTATTTGTTTCAGCTGTGCAATTAACCAAGTAAGCTTTTTTCTTTCCTGTTTCTTTTTCTGCTTTTTTCCTCAGCTTATTTGTTAGTAAAAATCTTTTCTTAAATTTATTAAAATTTTGGCTTGTTAAATTCTCATCATCCTTAACAATATCACAACCTCCTTTCCAAGCCTCATATGCAACTTTAGCATGCTCTCTTTCATCTAATCCAACCTTTGGTTTTACAATAGTTCCAATAAAAGGTCTGTCTTTTACATTAAATTTTTTCCTTAATCCCTCAATTCCAAATCTTGGTCCCTTAAAACTTTTCAACATTTTCTTAGGGATTTTTATATCTTCCCATAATAATCCTTTAACAGATTTCATTCCAAAAATATTCCCTCCAATAGAAGATAAAATCTCAGGCAAATTTCCTAATTCAAATAATTCAATAGGATAGGCAATTCTAACCCTATAATTTTTTTTGTCAATATAATAAATTTTTGGAGCAAGTTTTTTATGAATATTTTTTTTCAGAGTAGAAATTTCAGTCCATGTTCCAATAGAACTTTCACCTGCAACAGCATTAATAACTTCTCTAAAATTTTTACCTCTCGCAGGAGTAATTTTATATTGACAAATTACATCTGTTTTTTTTGGTAAATATTTTAATTTTATGAATTCAAATTTTTTCACCATCTTTTATTATATCCAATACTTCTGGAATTGTTTTAATAATATAATTAGGTTTTTTATAATCTTCTTTATCTGCTTTTATTTTTTTATTAGTAATTGCTACACTATCAATCCCCAAAGAATTAGCTCCTTCAATATCCGCTACTAAATTATCTCCTACCATAATTGCTTCATTAGGAAGAATATTTAATTTATTCAATGCTAATAAAAATATAATCGCATTTGGTTTTTCACCTCCTGCTTCTTCTGAAGTAACAAGATAATCAACATATTTGGTCAATTTTAATTTATCTATTTTTCTCAGTTGAATATGTGCTGTTAAATCAGTTACAATTGCTATTTTAATTTTCATTTTTTGTAATAGTTTTAATGTTTGTTCAACTCCTTTTCCAATTTTCATATTATTTAGAAATGTGTCCCAATAAGTTTTATACATTTTTAAAATAATTTTTGGTTCAACAGTATTATGGGTTTTTTCAATAACTCTTTGAAAATATAAAACACGATTATGCGACGACGCTGTTCCTGCAAGTTCATTTTTTATTTCATCATTTGCCATCTTATATAATGCGAGAAATTTTTTCTTTGAGATTTTAATATATTTTGCTAAAAGAGGATAAATGGCATCGAGTGCTTTACTATGTGCATAATGATAATCATATAGAGTATCATCCAAATCAAATAAAATTGCTTTTTTCACCATCTTTATTTTAGAATAATCCTCATCTTTATAAAACTATTTCAAACTTTTATAATTTTACTCTTTCCATCAACATCCTCAACAATAAAACCTTTTTTCTTAATCTTATCTCTTAACTCATCTGCTTTTTTAAAATCTTTTTTCTTCCGAGAATCTTCTCTTTCCTTAACCAACTTTTTAACCTCTTCAGGAATTTTAATTTTTTCTACTTTCAATAAATCCAAACCAAAAACTTCATCCATCTTTTTAATTGTCTTAATTTTTCCTTGAGCTTTTTTATCACGAACCAATTTCCATAAAACTTGCAAAGCCCGAGGCATATTCAAATCATCTTCAATCGCCTCTTCAAATTCTTTCAAATAATCCCCATGAGTTTTCTTATCCTCTTTAAAACCAGAAATAATATTTTTTAATCTTTGATAAGATTCTTTTACAGAAGCAAGTTCTTTAAAATCAAATCTAATTATTTTTCTGTAATGAGTTAACAAACACAAATACCTAAACTCCATCGGCGAATAACCTTTTTCTTCCAAGTTTTTTAAACGGATAATTTGTCCGGTTGACTTTGACATTTTACCTTCTTTAAGATTAAGATGATTATTATGCAACCAATATTTTACCCAAGGTCTTTTTCCAAACGCAGTTTCTGATTGCGCAATTTCATTTATGTGGTGCGGGTTCATATTGTCAATACCCCCTGTGTGAATATCAAATTGTTCTCCTAGATATTTAGAAGACATAGTTGAACATTCAATATGCCATCCTGGAAAACCAATCCCCCACGGAGAAGCCCATTCTTGTTGTCTTTCTCCTGGTTTTTCAGAAAATTTCCACAAAGCAAAATCCGTCTTATTTTTTTTCTCCCCCATCTTTATTCTTTTTCCTGCTTGTAAACCGGCAACATTTATCCTTGCTAATTTCCCATAGTTCTCAACTTTAGAAGTGTCAAAATAAATGCCATCTGAGGTTTTGTAAGTATAACCTTTCTTTTCCAAAATTTTTACCAATTCAATCTGTTCTTTAATATAATTTGATGCCCATGTCCATTTGTCGGGCATAATTATATTCAATTTTTTTAAATCTTTTTCAAAATCATCAAAATAATAATGAGTTATTTCTTTAGCACTCTTGCCTTCTTTTTTCGCAGCCACTTCAATCTTGTCTTCTCCTTCATCAGCATCAGAAGTCAAATGCCCAACATCAGTCACATTAATGATGTGTTTAATTTTAAATCCCTCATACTTTAATACCCGATAAAGAGTGTCCTCAAAAATGTATCTTCTCATCCCTCCAATATGCTGATGCCAATAAACCGTAGGACCGCACCCATACATCCCAACCTCCCCTTTTTCAATTGGCTTGAAAACTTCTTTCTTCCTAGTCAATGTATTATATAGTTTCAACATGATAAATATAGGAAAACTTAATTTAAAAATCTAATCAACAAATCGCAGAATTCAATGTCCCGATGTGTTTTATATCAATATAAGAAATATGTGTTTTTGTAATCCCAGTTACCTCATTATTTTCTTCCATTTCTATCTTTAAACTTGTGTCAGAAGTTTCTCTTGGAATGTTTAAAAGTAAAATAGTTACTGTTGTTTGTCCTGGAGAAACAGTCCCTTCCCAATCTTCATCTAAAATCCAATCCTCAACAATATTTGTTGGAGTTCCTTTTAAACTTTCTATATTTTTTATTCTCAATTTATAATCTGTTTGAGTATCTGTATTTATTATGCATATAACTTGTCTTCTTCCTCCATCCCCCAAAGTCACTTCATGACCTCCTTCTCCAATGCATTTTACTCCATAATCATTTACGCCAAATAAACCCTTTACTTCATTTTTAACATTTTCACTCATCTCTTCAGTTAGAGTTATTCCAGAACACATAATAGTTCTAACCAAATACATACCCATAATTAATACAACCATAAGAATAGCTATAGTAACAATAGTTCCAATGCTCATTTCCATCGCCCCTTTTTTTTCATTAATCATTTTAAATTGCTGGGAAATTTTGAATTTGATCTTGCACTATTGGAATAAGATATTTAATAAATACTACAAGAAATACAATTGCTAAAATTATTCCGACGACATTCACAATAATTCCAGCTTTTCCAATTTTATTCGGATTCTTTTTTTGCTGAATCATTGAAAATATAAGTCCAACAATTCCAAGAAGAATTCCATTGTTTCCCATAAAAATAATGCTTGATATTCCAAGTGTAAGCCCTATAATACCAAAAGATTCCTTATTAGATTTTTCACCACTCTTTTTTGCCATAAATTAATTAATAGTTTTTGTTTTATAAATGTTTTGAAGTGAGAACAACGTCCGAATGGATTTACAATTTATTAAATGGGGTCCCCGGGAGTCGAACCCGGGACACCATGATCTTCAGTCATGTGCTCTCCCGCTGAGCTAGGACCCCTTCACATCCTATAAAACAATTGAACAAGAAATCTTTTTTAAATATTTGTAATGTGGTTTACATACGATTTCGTGGTATGGATTAAAAATAAAAGTTGTAAGTCAGGAATAGGCCAGATTCTGTCGTTCGCTGAGGCCTCCTTTAGGATGTCATGCCCCAAAAAGGGGCCAGACCAAACGTGTTAACATTCAACTATGCGTCTTAGACTTGCACTGACCGAGATGCCCGTTTCATCAAATCCTTATCGTCGACGTTCCCCGCAAGGTTCATTACTCTCGTTCGAAACTGAAATTTCGGACGACGGCTTGAGGTTTCCCTCTTGCCATGATAAGGCTGTGGCGTTTCTGTAACAGAGCTTTGCTTCACAGCAACCAGGATTTCCCTGACAGTCTTTATAGTGTCCGGACCTTCCGCAGGGCTTAGAAATCATATCTTGACTTCTTGATAATCTAATATCAAAGTCCCGAAGTTAACTACCTGACTTACAAAAATACTTCGAAGAAAGAGTTTTTAAGGTTTATTGTTTAGAAATATTTATGGATTCCCATACAAAAGAGGTTAAAGAAATTTTTAAAGAATTGAAAACTTCTGAAAAAGGATTAACTCAAGAACAAGCAAAAACTAGGTTAGCAAAAACAGGATTAAATGAAATTTCCAAAAAAAAGAAAACCCCCAAAATTTTTGTTTTCCTTAGACAATTTAATAGCCCTTTAATTTACATTTTGTTCGTCGCTATGATTATCTCTTTTATTTTTGACCATGTTATTGACGCATATGTTATTCTCGCGGTTGTTTTAATTAATGCGATTATTGGTTTTGTTCAAGAAAGAAAAGCAGAAAGAGCAATTGACGCGTTAAAAAAACTCGTTGTATCTTATGCAAAAGTTTACAGGGACGATAAACTTTTAAAAATTCCTTCTAAGGAAATTGTTCTTGGTGATATTATTTTATTAGAAGAAGGAGACAAGGTACCAGCCGATGCCCGCCTGTTTGAAATGAAGAATTTTAGAACACAAGAGTCTTCATTAACAGGCGAATCATTTCCTGAAGAAAAAAATTTGAAAATTCTTGAGAAGTCTGTTGTTTTATCAGATAGAACAAATATGGTGTTTATGAGCACACTTGTTGTTTCTGGACAAGCAAAAGCCGTCGTCGTCGGAATAGCAAACAAAACAGCAATCGGTAATGTGGCAGAATCCATCCAAGAAATAGTCCAGCCGAAAATGCACTTCAACAAAAAAGTAAATCAACTCGCTATGCAAATGGCAATCTTTGCAGGAGTTGGGGCGGCATTAACATTTATTATCGGATATTTTTTTAACAAATTAGAGTTCTTTGAGATATTTTTATTCACGATTGCTTCACTTGTTTCAGGAATCCCAGAGGGTTTGCCCGCGGTTTTAATTATTGTTTTAGCAATAGGAGCAAGACGGATGGCGAAGAGGAATGCGGTTATAAGGCATCTCCCAGCTGTAGAAACTCTCGGTGTTGCAACAATAATCGCAACAGATAAAACAGGAACACTAACTCAAAACTCAATGACCGTAGAAAAAATAATAACTCCCGACGCTGAATTAAGTATAACTGGAAATGGCTGGGAACCAATAGGAAGATTTTTCCAAAATAAAACTGCAATCAACCCATTGAAAATACCTTCTATACAAAAATTATTATCTATCTCTGCGCTTTGTAACAAAGGAAATCTCTTAAGAAAAGATGGAGGTTATGAAATTGTTGGAGACCCAACAGAAGTCGCATTGCTGGTTCTAGCAAAAAAAGCAGGCATGGACAAACAAAAATTGCCAGAAGAAATAATCGATGACTTTGCGTTCAGTTCAGATTTAAAATTCAGGGCAAGCTTAGTTAAAGTATCTCAAAATAAAAAACAACTTTATTCTGTTGGGGCTTTTGAGACGATATTAAAAAATTCTTCATACGTTATTGAATCAAATAAAAAAATAAAATTAGATAATAAAACAAAAGAGAAATTTTTAACAGATGCAGAAACATTAGCAAAAAAAGGAATGAGGGTTTTAGCCTTAGCTTACAGAGATTTGCCCAATTTAACAAATTCTGTTTCTAAAGATTTAGTTCATAATTTAATTTTTGTAGGGTTTGTTGGAATGAAAGATCCTCCTCGTCCACAGATAAAACAATCTATTGAAAAAGCAAGAAATGCCGGCATAAGAATTATTATGAAAACCGGCGACCATAAAGAAACAGCTATTGCAATAGCAAAAGAAATTGGTTTGGCAAAGGGAAATATAAAGGCCCTAACTGAAAATGATTTGGAAAATTTATCCAAACAAGAATTTAATGATGCTGTAAAAAACACAGATATTTTTGCAAGGGTAACCCCTAAGATGAAATCAAGAATTGTCCAATCTTTACAAGAGCAAGGGGAAATTGTTGCTATGACTGGCGACGGGGTTAATGATGCTATTGCATTAAAAAGAGCAGACATCGGAATTGCTATGGGAATTATTGGAACAGATGTTGCAAGAGAATCAAGCGAAATTATTTTGACAGACGATAATTTCACGTCAATAGTAAATGCAATTGAAGAAGGGCGAATTGTTTTTCAGAATGTTCGACAAACAAGTTTTTTTCTTGTGACAACAAATGTTGCCGAGGACGTTACAATTATTTCTTCCATGGCGATGGGCTTTCCTTTGCCAATGCTCCCAATACAGTTGCTTTATTTGAATTTAGTTACAGGAGGAGTAGTTGACGTTGCTCTTGCAATGGAACCAGGACACCACGATGTTTTAAATCAATCACCGAGGGACAAAGATGAAAAAATTTTAAACAAAGAATTAATGCCGTTTCTAATTTTAATGTCAGGGTTAATGGTTTTAGGAACAATACCTCTCTTCAAATATTTCCTACCAGATTTAGAAAAAGCCAGAACCGTCGCGTTTGTTTCAATGTCTATGTTTCAATTGTTCAACGTATTTAATATGCGTTCTTTGAAAAAATCTTTATTTAAAATAGGAATCTTTTCAAACAAATGGGTAACTTGGGGTTTAATAGTAACTTTATTAGCAATGCTGGCTGTAATTTATTTGCCTTATCTTCAAAATATTTTTCAATTTGTTCCATTGAGTATGAAAGAATTTCTAATAATAAGTTTAATAGCGTCGTCAGTTTTTATTGCTGGAGAAATTTATAAGTTTGTAAGGTATAGAAATAATTAAAAACTAAAATTCATTTTTTATCTTATGAATAAGAAATTAGTAATCTTTATAATAGCAGTGATTTTAGTTTTAGCAGTAGGAACTTATAAAATGACAGGAAATATAATAAATAATCCAGTAAAAGTAAAACTTGAAACAAATCAAGGAGACATTGTAATTAATCTTTATAGTGATATGCCAATTACGTCTGGAAATTTTAAAAAATTAGTTGAAGAAGGTTTTTACAACGAAATTTTATTTCATAGAATAATGAATGGTTTTATGATTCAGGCAGGAGACCCTCTAACAAAAGATTCAACTAAAAAAGAACTTTGGGGAACAGGTGGTTCAAATAATATTCAAGACGAATTTACTCATGCTGGTGGAAATAGAAATAGTAGAGGAACAATTTCCATGGCAAACGCAGGCCCAAACACTGGTTCAAGCCAGTTCTTCATAAATCTAAATGATAATAATTTTCTTGACACAAAACATCCTGCTTTTGGAAAAGTAATTGAAGGAATGGATATAGTCGACAAAATTGCAAAAGTTCAAACAGACGCGAATGATAGACCTTTAGAAGAAGTCAAAATAATTAAGGCAAGTATTTTGTAATCCAAAACATTTAAATTCTCTTATATCTCTAATCATTTATGAAAAAGAGTGTGATAGTATTACTTGTAGCAATCTTGTTAATTTCTCCATTAATTCAAGCCCAAACATATTCTGGATTAAATCGATTTACCGACGACGTAAAATTATTTTTTTCTTCTGGAGATAACAAAGTAATGACTGCTTTAGCAATTAGAGAAAAAGAAGTAGAGTCTGCGATTAACAATATTCAAAACCAAGGAGAAGACAAGGCAATTAAAAATTTAGAAAAAGCAAAACAAAAACTTCAGATTGTGCAAGAAAAAGTTTCATTAGAAACTTCAGAAGAAATTCAAACAAGCGTTGATGAAATCATAGACAAAATAAATGAAGAAGATGATTTACCAGATGAATTTGACGATTACATTTTAGAAGAAGAAAAAACACAACTTACTGCAGAACTCACTGAAAAAACTTTTGAGTATTGCACAGAACTTGCAAAAGAGGATTTTGCTTTAATGCTAAAAGAAAAAGAATGCAATCCAGATACTGCTCCTCCTGGGCTTGAAAAAGAATTAGAAAAATTAAAAGACCTTCAATTAAGAATGTTTGTTCAATTAATGTTAGAGATTAGAAGTTGTATGGACGACCCCGGGACTTGTAATTGCGAGGCTAATGTTGATGTGGAGCAAAAAGCAAAATGCGAAAAAATGGTTGCTTTAGCACTTAAGTGTGAGTATAAAGAAGACGAAACTTCTTGTAATGAATTAAAAGCTATGGAACCTAAAAAAGGAGATAGTTTTGCAGAAAGTTTTGTCCCTGATTATTTAATGAATTTATTTAGAGAAAAAGAGGGGAGTATGATAGGATATGATTCACAACCTTCAGACGGAGTTCCTGAAGAATGTTGGGATTGGAATGAGAAACCAGAATGCAGACAATATGATCATCTAAAAGAAACAAAGGATGATTGGGATGAATATGGAAACTTTATAGGAAAAAGACCCAAAAAGAAAGAACCAACAATGCAAGAATCAGTTCCAGAATGTTTTGATGAGAATAATAATTTCTTAGAAGAAAAATGTGGTAAAATTAAGGTTGTTAGAAATGAAGAAGGATTAGTTAATTATCTAATTGAAAAAGAAATTGATGGTATCATTGATGATTTTGAAAATAAATCAGCACAGCGTAGATACGCTCCCGGGACTTCTGCTAATGGAACCGAAGGGCCAATAGGCGAAGAAATTTGGACTGTGGATGAAGGAGAATGGACAGTAAGTGATAAAGTAAGAGAAATAAAACAAGATATGAATCAAATTCAAATTCAAATTGTAGCGAGAACTTATGCTCCGGGAACAGGTCCTGGAGAACCTGGAGTTGTTGATGGTGATGGGGGAGTTGTTATAGATGGAGATGAACCAGGGGTTGTAACAAATGGTGATGGAGGAGTTGTTGTAGATGGAGATAAACAAAAGGAACTATAACAAATGATGATGTAGGGAATATTGTTGATAATGATATTGCAACTGTTGTAGATGGAGATGGGCAAGATGTTGGAATTAATAATGATGTAGCAACAGATGATGATTCAGGTAGCAATGATGTTGCAGGAGTAGATCCAGGACCAGACGGAATTGTAGGAGTTATTGAGGGAACTGGAGAACCAGGACCTGGTGATGAAAATTAAAATGAAAAAAGAGGATAAAAAATCCATAAAAGAAATTGGGGTTTGGGATGTAACTTGTTGGATATCTGCAGGTTTAGCAGTATTAATGTCTTTTTTTTCAGCAGTTGTAACAATTAAAGCAGGACAAATATTTATCGGGCTTCTTTTCTTTATTCCAGGAATTTTTGCAACGGTCCCAAAAAAATATCTTAGAATTAGCAGAACATTAAAAGTAATTATATTTATCGTAGTTTATTTTGTCCTTCTAATAATCAGCGGACTTAATGCTCCAACACCTGAACAACAATATGAATATTATAATTTAGGAGATTTATTTAATTTGGATTATGAAAAAGAAATTTTTTCAATGAAGATAAATAATATTACTAAAGAGACTCAAATAATGGTTGACAACGGACAAAATTTGACAACTTCTGGATTTTATCTTTTTGTAAATGGAGAAATAACAAACTTGGGAAAAATAACTGTTCATAACACAAACCTTTTTGGTGTAAAATTTATTTCAGAATTAAAAGATGCCCAAGATAACATATATGTTCCTATTGCAACAAACACCAGGGTTGAAGGTTTTCAGCCAAATCTAGAGAAAAAATTTTATTATGTTTTTGAAATTCCTAAATCAGCTTCGGGCTTGAAATTTTTCGTTAAAGATAATACAAAGGTTATCAAAGCAGTTAATTTAGAAAAATGAAAAACCCAAAAGTCGTTTTGTTTTCTTTAATCGCACTTGGATTCCTTGCTCTAACTTTTTTAGTTGATTGGATATTTATAATCGGAGCAGTAATTCTTTTGTATTTGAATCAGAAAGAGTTGATGAAAAAATAAAAATTAAAAAAAATAAAAATTGAGATTAAATCTCTCTAACTAAAATCTCCTTACGACGTTTTCCTTAGAAAACGAAGAAGGTTAATTTAGAATCTCCTTACGACGTTTTCCTTAGAAAACGAAGAAGGTTAATTTAGAATCTCCTTACGACGTTTTCCTTAGAAAACGAAGAAGGTTAATTTAGAATCTTCTTTCACGACTAAAGTTATTGTTACTTCTTGGTCTTTGTGGTTTTTTATCTGGGTCAAATGGTTGTGCTTCATTAACCTTAAGATTTCTTCCTTCAATTTCTTTTTCATTCATTTCAGAAATTGCTTTCTTTGCACTCTCGTCTTCTTTAAAAGTTACAAAACCGAATCCTTTTGACCTGCCTGAATGCTTATCTGAAATAACGATTGCTTCTTCAATCTCACCATAAGATGAGAACATTTCTGTCAACTTCGCGTGATCAACACTCCAAGGCAAATTGCCTACATATACTTTCATATTATTTTCCTCCTTGCATCTATATCTTAGAAATAGTTTTCTATCCTAAGTCTAAAATAAAAAATAAGAATTCCTTTTAAATGTTTCTAATTTGAAAAAAGATAGGAACATTTAAATACATCTTACCATTATCTATGTGTATGAATATTAGTAAGAAAGACTTATTGAGAATCAATCATGGATTTGGGGGAAACCTCAGAAGCGATTCAAGTCTTGACTTTGCGTTTGATAAATTAGAAGACAAGAAACTTGGAGATTACAAAAAATTGGCATATCTCTTAAGGGCAATTTTAGTTGACCACCCATTTTCAGACGGAAATAAAAGAACTGCAATGTTCTTAACTTTTGCTTTTGCAAAAGAAAACAAAAAGCAAGTAGAAAGGGATTTACTAATACATCATATAACTTCAATAGCAAAAAACAATATTCAGGAAATAAGAAACATTGAGTGGAGAATGAAAAATGCAATCAAATGAAATCAAACAAATTTTGAAAGAGAACAAAGAAGCTTTTGAAATCCTCGAAAACTACGACAAAACTCACGAGCTTCCGTTCCAAAGAAAAAGAATTGACATAACTTTATCAGTAGCAACTATAAACAAACTAAAAGCAATAAAAGAAAAAACAGGGAAACCAATTTCACAGATTATTGAGGAGAAGGTTGGTTGAGAGCAAAAGTTTTTGAATATAAATTTAATCAAAGAAATAAGAACCTAAAGCATAATTCCCGTCATTAAGACGAGCAATTGATCTCATATGAGAACTTCTCTCCATATACCATGGTTTCAAATCAATAATGTTTTCAGCAGATAATTCAAAACCTCCATCTTCTAATTTTTGAGAAATATCTTTTTTACTTAATGGTTTAGAAACATTAGGCATTAAATTATTTAATCCAAGCAAAGATAAAATTGGACCAACAGTACATGCAAATTCTTCTTTTAAAGAAGACGGATTATAATTAAATATTTTTCCTGCAATTTTTCTTAATTTATCATTTTCCATTTGTTGTTTATACTTCCTTACATCTGTATCTGAATGTAATTATTGTGTTTTAAAAATTTTAAGTTTTATAAATCTTTCTATGATGTAACTACTTTAAGATTAAATCAAACAAAATAAGCAGTAGAAGTAATTCTTAGAATAATACATGGAGGCTATTAGTAGTTCTATGCTGAAATTGTCGGCGAACCTTCAATCTTACACAAGAACTCTATCAACGTCATCTTCTTTGACGGCCTTAATTGTCTCGTTTTGCGGATGGCTTCGAGCTTAGATGCATTCAGCTCTTATCCACACAATGCGTAGCTATGCAGCTTGCCAAATGACAACTGCTCACCAGAGGCATCCAAGTTCCGTTCCTCTCGTACTGAAAACTCGTTCCACTCAGACAATAACACACCTAGTAGATATCATACAAACTGTCTCGCGACGTTCTTAACCCAGCTAACGATCCCTTTTAATACGTGAACTCCGGCACCCTTGCACGCTTCTGCACGCGCAGGATAGGGAGAGCCGACAGCGGTGTACCAAACCTCCCCGTCAATTCGGACTATCGGGGGAGACAAGCCAATTATCCTTGGGGTAACTTTTCTATCAGACACGGCTTCTATTAAAAAAGCACGTGGGTTCACTAAGCCCAGCTTTCGCTCCTGCTTTTCTTGCTTTTCAAAAAACAGTCAGACAAGCTTTTGCCTTCGCACTCAACTCCAGATTTCCAAGCTGGATGAGCTTGTCTTTGGGTCCTATCGATATCTTTTCGACAGGGTGCCGCCCCAGCCAAACTGCCCGCCTGCTGCTGTCCCATAAATGGTAAGCAATTCTATAAAAAATGGGTAGTATTACAAGTTCGCTCCATCGTCACCAAAATGACGACTTCGACGCTCCTACCTATGCTATGCATTTCTTATAAAATTACAACAACAAGTTGCAGTAAAGTTCCACAAGGTCTACGCTTCCCACTAGGTGTCTCCGGTCTATTCACCGGAAGATATGTTCGGAAGGCTCCAATTAGGGACAGTGACAACCTCGTTAAACCATTCATGCAAGTCGCAATTCATACGACAAGGTATTACGTTACCTTAAGAGGGTCATAGTTACCCCCGCCGTTTAATGGACCTTAGCTCCCTTGAAAAGGAGTTTTAGACACCACCACTGGGCAGGTCTCACCAAGTATACAAGTCTTTTCAGATTAGCACTTGGCTACGTTTTTGGTAAACAGTCGGGCCATCCTTGTTACTGAGATCTAACAATGCACACATATTACTAAGCACACAAAGGTAGACATCCCTTCAGCCGAAGCTACAGGACTAACTTGCCGAATTCCCTTAATTGGTTTTACCTTTCAGGTCTTGGCCTACTAAGCCTGGGCACCAGTGTCGGTTGTGGGTACAGCTAATTAAATCAACACCAAAAAGTTTTGCAACTTTTTGGGACGTCTCTTGCAAGCAAGAAACATTAGTATAATCTTTTCACTGGCTCTTGGAGTCAGCAGCAATTCAAAAATTCATCTGCATCTTAGGATTACCCTCAACAGATTTCTCGTTAAAACAGGCTTTCACCTGCATGCCTATCCGAAAGCAAATTATATTATATAAGATTTAATTAGTCCAGGAATATTAACCTGATATCCATCGTCGTACTCAGTTAAGATACGACTTAGGTGCTGACTAACCCTTAGCTAAACGATATTGCCAAGGAAACCTTACCCTTTCGACCTTATTCATTCTCAGAATAATCACATCCTACTCTTACCAGGATTCTCATTACTATTCGCTCCACTCTTTCTCTCGAAAAAACTTCTGCGCAAATAGTACGCCTGCTTACTAGAACATTCTATATTAATAATATTAGATTTTGATGTTGAGAAAAATTGAATATGATTTGTGAAAATTCGTTTTTGACGAATTTGAGTGAGTGTGAAGAATTATTTTAAAAGGGTCTTCAAGAAATTTTTAGTCTTTTTTTCTTTTTGTCTAAAGCTCTTAGTGCTCTTGCCTGATGTTTTTCAGTCAAGGTTCTAGCTTTTTGACCTCCTGTTAGTTCATCATAATGAACATCTAAGTCATAATGCCAGCCTCCATCATAATTTCCTTTAATACTATCTTGGTTGCAAAGTACACAATTTCTTTCATAAGAAGTTTGGCCTTCTTTCCAGATATGTCCAAACGGTCGTGTCCAATAACAACGAAGGTGACTTAGTTCATCTTTATTTTCCATAACTTCTCTTAATCTATAACATTTATAAACCTTCCCATTGGTCTTAACTTCTAAGTTAAAACAAAAATCCTCAACATCAAAATCCCACTCGTATTAAATATCTTTTTTATACGACAGATAAAATTTTTATTTTACCTATATTAATTTTAAACCGAATGCCTCCAAAGTATCGGTATTATGCTTAGCCCCGTCCATTTTCAGGGCCCTGAACCTCGATGGGTGAGCTGTTACGCTTTCTTTAAATGATAGCTGCTTCTAAGCTTACATCCCCGGTGTCTCAGGTTCAAGACGCCTTTTGATACACTTAGCATAAATTTTGGGACCTTAACTCTGGTCTGTGTTGTTCCACTCTCGGAACAGTATCTTACATACTGCACCTGATTCTTGTGCTACGCAGTTAACAGTTTCTGAGTTGGAAAAATCTCCGTAAGCATTAGCTCCTGCAAGATTTATCCGTACTTTACACCGCCAACAAACTACACAAGACTATACGTAGGCATATTTCAGCAGGAACCAGCCATCGCCAGATTAGATAAGCTTTTCACCCCTATTCACAGGTCATTCGAGTGCATGTCCACAACACCGGTTCAGCCCTCCATCCTCCTTTCGAAAGACTTCAGCTTGCCCATAAATAGATCATCTGGCTTCAGGTCTTATCCATATGACTCGCGCGCTTTCACACTTGCTTTCGCTTCGGTTACTCAATATAATTGATTAGCCTCGCCATATAGAAAAACTCCCTGGCCCGTTCTTCAAAACGTACGTTACAACCCTTCCACACTAAAGTGAATAGAGCAGTAACAAACTGTAACTGTTAGATTTCAAGTCTTTTCAACCTCTGTTAAGAGTACTTTTCAGCTTTCCCTCGCGGTACTAGTGCGCTATCGGACTTTGGTTTTATTTAGGGTTGGCGGTTAATCCCGCCGTATTCAGACCTCCAATCCAGGAAGCCCTACTCGTCGAGGAACAGTGTATCGATTTAGTCTACAGGACTATCACCTTCTAAGGTGGAACTTTCCAGTTCACTTTGACTCGTCGACTTAGCTGTTTATCCTCACCACATTTCTATCTCTCTTTCAAGAGAAGATTCAGATTGCCCCGGGCCCTTTTCGCTCGCTGCTAATAAGGGCATCACTATTGTTTTCTTTTCCTGCCGGTACTAAGATGTTTCAATTCCCGGCGTATTTTTTCCTCTCGGAATAATTCAGAAATCTTGGGATCAAAGCTTGCATGCAGCTCCCCCAAGCTTATCGCAGCTTGCCACGTCCTTCATCATAACCAAAACCAAGCTATCTGTCTAACAGTATAAATTAGTAGTATGTCTAAGAATTAATTTGTTTAAAAGTTTTCAATAAATTGAAAACCTTCCGTCATTAGTTTGTATTTTAATACAAACTAGTGGGATTCTTCTACTGCTTATTTCATTGAACGTAAAGTTCTCATTACGATACAACAACATAGTTGCCGCACCATCTCGTGAATGAGTAGGAAACTCGTTTCCCGACGAAACTTGGGAAAGAGTATGATTTTGAATATTTTTTATTACGATTTTATAATAATAATTTTTTATTTAATATTAAAGTGAAATTTCAGTATTTAAAATGTTCGGTAGTCTTAGAAAAACTTTTTGCTAGAACACAAAGTTGTTAAAGAAAAATTGAATATGATTTGCGAAAAATATACAATAGAGGTTAATAAGATTAATTATTCCAAATCTTCTTTTCTATTCCTGAAGGTTTCATATCCCCAAGAAAGACTATTTGTGACAAGAGGTAAGAGATATAATGGAAGATGAATAGGATTTGAAGTATCTGTATTAAATATATTATTTATTATCTCATTTCCAAGTAATAAATATGCTAAACCATGAACTCCTGCCCCAGCCATACTTAACCAAGCCACTATCCCTTCTACTTCTTCAGGACAGTTTTTTCTAACCCATGTTGGAGCAGCATAAAAAGCTCCAGGAAGATTTATTGCTATGTTCTTAAAATTATTTCCAAATGATTTTATTACATCTATATTGCTAACTCTTTTTTTAGAAGTTTGATTTAATAAATTTCCTAAATCTTTATCTGTCATAATTCTTATATCATATTTGATTTTTTAAACCTTTCTATCTGTTACCATTTTATAATAACTTCAATTTCCTAAAAAATAAAATGGACCCACCGTAATTCGAACATAAAAGACACCTAAGCGGTTTCTTTTTATCTTCCCTTGACATTTAAACTACTTTGTCCGATGTCTCTCGGTAATGTATGTTCTTGTTTAATGACTAACTAACGAACACATATATGGACCCACCGTGAATCGAACACGGACCTCTTCCGTTCTTTGGAATAAAGACGTGATAATGTTCCACATCTTATTCCGTGCAAGGGAAGTATCTTAAGCCATTGGACTATGGGCCCATAGTTCAATTAATGAATTTTAGTTTTTTAAGTTTTGTTTTTTGATTATAAGATGTATGTAGAAATAATTTGCAAGTTAATATTATAATAATTTTTAGGAGGTGATCCATCTGCAGGTTCCCCTACAGATACCTTGTGACGACTTAACCTACCTCGCTTACCCAAGATTCTCCTTCGAAAAGTTTCATCATAAATAAACTTGGTTGGTTTGACGGGCAGTGTGTGCAAGAGACAGTGACTTATTCACCGGACGTTGATAACATCCGATTACTACGAATTCCAGCGTCATGAGGCTGAGTTACAAACCTCAATCTGGACTGAGATGAACTTTAAGAGATTGGCTTCACCTTTCGGTGTTGCATCCCATTGTATTCACCATTGACGCGCGCGTGTTGCCCAGGGCGGTCGGGCTGTACCCACCTAACGTAGCCCACACTTTCATCCTTGTTACCAAGGCAATCTGTATATTGTAATGATAAATATACATGTGGGTCTTGCCTGTTACCTGATTTAACAGGTCACTTCACAGCACAGGCTGACGTCGGCCATGCAACTCCTCTCAGCGTGTCAGGTAAGCCCTTTAGGCTGACCTTCATCCTGCTGTCGGTCCTGGTAAGGTTCACGGTGTATAATCTAATTGAACCGCACGCGTCACTCGTTGTAGTGTCTCCCCGCCAATTCCTTTAAGTTTCGGCCTTGCGACTATACTTCCCAGGTAGCACACTCTTCGGCTTCCCTTCAGCACCAATACCTCTCGAGGAGGTACTAATGTTTAGTGTGCAGTGTTTACTGCTAGGACTACACGGGTATCTAATCCGTTTTGCGCCCCTAGCCTTCATCCCTTACTGTCAGAACTGTCCTCGTGAGATGCCTTCGCTATTGTTAGTCTGCTCAAGATTAACACATTTTACCGCTACTTTGAACATACTTCTCACGTCTTCCAGTCTCTAGCTTGACAGTATTTCTTGCGCGCTCTACATTTAAGATGCAAAATTTCACAAGAAACTTATCAAACAAGCTACGGATGTTTTAGACCCAATAAAAATGGCTGCGACTTGGACCGCTAGTATTACCGCGGCGGCTGGCACTAGTCTTACCCAGTCCTTATTCAAAAAACTTTTTACATTTCATAAAAGATTTTCGTATTGAAAATCACTCTGGCTCAATTTGTCACGCTTGCGCGCATTGCAAAATATACCTAACTGCTGCACCCCGTGGGGCTGGGAATAGTGTCTCAGATTCCCTCTCAGGGCCTCTCCGCTAAGAGCCCTTACAGATCATAGGCTTGGTGGGCTATTACCCCGCCAACAACCTAATCTGCCGCAGCCCCATCCTTAGGCGCGAGTTTCAGAGATAAATCATTCCAGGGTATATCTCTTATCAAGTATTAGTCTCAATTTCTCGAGGGTATCCTTGACCTAAGGGTAGGTTAGCTACGTGTTACTGAGCAGTTCGCCTTTCACTTAATTCCGAAGAACCAAACAAAAAAACTTGCATGTCTAAGTGCAAACCAGAGAGCCGCAGCCGCCAGCAGGATCAACTGGATTTAAACTTCATTGATTATAATTTAAAAAAATAATCTCAGCGCATAATTTTTGTAAGAAAAATTACACTTCACACAATTCCTAACTATTGGCTTAGGTCAAATAAGTACTATCAGAAATATTTCGTCTAAAGACGAATTATTTGATATTCAATATCTATAAAAGATATTGATTAAATTCATTTAACGATGTTGAATAGAATTCAACGGCTATAAATATTAGAACTACAACAAACTACTTCTACATACCTCATACCTTAACGTGAATCCGAATATAATTAAAGTACTCATCTTAATATCCTTTTCAGAAAATTTTGGTATATAAATCTTTCGTTGAAAGATTAATTTTTGTCGTCGGTTTGAGATTAATCTATTATATTTTTAAGACCTGTGAAAGTTTTTGGTAATGTCTTTTCTAAATTTTCTTTAGTTAGATATCCCATCAAAGTTCTTGAAATTGGCGGTTCAGAAATATTAAGATAAGCCCATCCATGATTATTAACTATACGTCCAACAACCCCATAAATTAGATAGTGAGGTTCTTTTGTAATCATGGGACCTTTTTCACGGGTACTTGCAGGTAAAACACTAGTCAAAGCATCTTCAAATGCAGAAACATTAACTCCTGCAGAACCAACCAGTTTGTAATCTTTAATAAATTCAATTTCAACATGAGGTGTTACCAAAGTTTTACTTGTTTCCCAACAATCTCTTGACATAACAACTTTACAACGGAGATCTTTATAAAAATAGTTGTTCTCTAAAACATATTCCAAAACATATTTAAAATTCCCTTTCTTTTTTCTTTCATGCCAATCTTCGTTATCCAAGAACATAGAGCAACAAATCTTCATTATGATTTTAGATTAGAGATTAATAAAAAATTAAAATCATGGGCACTTCCGAAAATTCCGCCGACAAGAAAAAAAATAAAACGGCTCGCAATCCAAGTTCCAGACCATGATTTAGAATATGCAAAATTTGAAGGGATAATAAAAGAAGGTTATGGAAAAGGAAAAGTAAAAATCTGGGATGAAGGACAATATGATTTGCTTTACAAAGGAAAAGATAAAATAGAATTTGAACTTTTTGGAAAAAAACTCAAAGGAAAATATGTTTTAATCAACGCAAAAATGGGCAAAGACAAAAAGAATTGGTTATTTTTTAAAGTAGAATAAAAATAAAATTAAATTGAGGAAATGAAAATCTTTGATTTACTTTTTTAAGATTTAAAGCCAAAGTTTTTTGGAAAAGGACACATTGAGCCAACTCCAACCCCCAAGATTAAATCCTCGAAACTTTGAACCTTTTTTATTTGCACTTCTTTTCCAAATTCATGTTGGTAAATCTCAGCATATTTTTTTGCAGAATTTAGATATTTCTTTTTATCTCCTCTTATTATAATAACAGACCCATCTGATTTATTTCGTCCTCCATCTCCAAGCAAACCTGCTACACCACACCCAAATTGAGGATCTAGAAATGATGGGCGAGCAATAAATTCTAATCTATTGGTTTTAGATAAAGAACCATCTATTCCTCCAACAACCATATAATCTCCTCTATAAAAAAGGCCGAATGATTTTTTTACAATTTTATTTATTTCTTCAGTAAACCCAACATAACTATCATTTCTATTTCTTTGTCTTCTTCCCCCATCTCCCTCTAATTGTAAATCATTTCCAAGCAACAAGGTAGGTTGTTCATTTAATATTTCTTTATGAGGTTCCAAATTATATTTTTGTGATAAAGAGTCTATTTCTTCTGTTGAAAGTTCTTTATCTATAAGTTGGTCTTCTAATTCTTTTTGATGATGTCCTAAAGGAGTGTTTTCTAAAACAGTATCAATATATTCAAAGTCAGGAACTTTCAAAAATTCTGAAAAACCTGAACACCGATCTAACCCTCTACTTGCTTCGCTGTTTCTCAAGTGATAAAAAGCACTAAGCGAATCTCCTAGCAAGTTTAAAACATTCTCATGGTAATCCGGGGATATTTCTTCTAATTCTGTTCTGTAATTTTTAGAAATTTTTTCAAATGTTTTCAATAATTTTTTCAGATTTATTATATTTATCTATTTCTTGAAAAGGATTTATTGATACAACAAGATTATCTCTAAAATCTTCTATTGTTTTTCTAACAAATTGTTTATCAACTGATTCATTTGTCCTTGGAACTTTTTTTAATTCTAAATTAGTGTTTTCCATAATTCTTTTATTAATTTGGACTATTTAAACCTTTTGTTTTGTTATCACTTGAGAATTAATAAACTTTATTCTTCCCCAGTCCAAATTTCCAAATCAGGGATATTTGTTTCAATTTTTCTCGCCTTACAATATCCTCTTGCTAATAAATAAAAAATCACGCCCAAACTTTTTTCAGATTTATTATTCCCAATAATAATTTGGTCTGCTCCTTTTGTAAAATTATTTGTGTCGCTAACCATCAAAACTTTTTTCCTTACATTTACTGTATCATTCAAAGCATTTCTGTCAAGCCACGAATCACAAACAATTGTCAACTCATTTTCAAAAAAGTTAGGTAAATCTGTGTTTGTTAAAATTCCTGCAGGATATTTTTTTGTGAATACTTGTATTCCGGTATATTTAGAAAACATCTTCGCTGCTTTCCATCCTGCTTGTCTTTTACAGGCAAGAATAACATCTTCTGGCGCAAATTTTGATAAGTATTCAATTCCTTCTTTTAATTTTTCGTCAATTAAGTCAGTATTAAAAATAGCCAAACCATCTGCTCTTCTTCGGTAAACAAACGGCTTCATGTTCGGCGTAACAACTTTTGTTCCCAAATAAATACCTGTCTTAATATAATCTTCAAGAGGAATCAGCATATCTGCCCTTTTCTTTAACTTAACCTGCTCTTTCAAATCCTTTGTTGCAACAACATCAACCTTTTCAGAAAGTTTCTTAACCTTTTTCAAAAGTTCTTTTTTCTTTTTCTCAATATCTGTTGAGGAAAGAGCGTCAGCTTTCTCTTTTGCTATTGATTTTGATTCTTCTTGTTCTGTATCTAAAGAAATCTGCTCAGCTTCCTTTGTTAAATCTTTGCCCTCTGTATTTATATCTTCTTTTACAGAGGGTACACCCTCCCCTGGACCTACTTGGTTGGGTGCCAAATTCTCAACAACTTCATCTAAGACTTCTTCAACATTTTCTTTGCCCTTAGTAAGAATCTTCTTGGAAGATTCTTCAGGGTACGCCTGTGGTGCAATAGTTTTTATAACATCTACCATAAGAAACCAGATGAAAATTGATTTATAAAAGTTGTGTTAGTTCTAAGATAAAAAAGGAAATTCAAAAGAAAGAGCAACTATGAATATCAGAATAGAAAAAAGTAAAACTGCTCCTCCAATAATAATCCCTGTTATTGCTAACCCTCTCTTTTCTTTATTTTCTTTATTTGCTAAAAAAATCCAACCAAAAATTATTGCTAAAATTGAAGCTAGAAAACTTAAAAGAAGGCCAATGCCTCCTAAAAATATAAATAATCCTCCTAATATTGCGACTATTAAAGAAGTAATTGCCATCCATTGATTTCTCATGTATAACTAAAGGGAAATTATTTTTTAAACCTTCCTACTTCAAACTCTTTTCAATCTCTATCAGCCTTTTTATTTTCCCTTCTCTAACATCTCCATCAATTCCACATTTAAAAAAATCAGCCTGAAAACCAAAAGCTAAATCCGCCAAAATATTTTCTTCTGTCTCGCCACTACGATGAGAAAAAACTATTTTAATATTATTTTCCTTAGCCAACACACAAACTTTTTTCACATCAAGCAAGGAACCAATTTGATTTGGTTTTACAATCACAGCATTAATGCTCTTCATTTGAATGGCTTTCTCAAGTCTTTTATGATTTGTTACAATTAAATCATCACCAACAATTAAAATTCCAGGAAATTTCTTTGCCCCAGTACGCTGTATAGAGAGGTACGCCAGGAGGCGTAACAACTTAGCATGAGACTCGAAATCATTTTCTTCAAAAGCATCTTCAATATAAAACAAATTAAAATTCTTAATCAAATTACTCAAATATCCTAACTGCTCTTTTTCATTTCTTCTTAACAGAGGATTTTTGTACTGGTAATTTTTTCTTTTGTAAAAACTTGAACCTGCAACATCCAACCCCAAGGGAGTTTTTAACTTCTTCAAAATATCCAAAACTTCTTTTTCATTCAAAGAAGTCATCCAAGCATTCTCGTCATTTTTTTTACTATTAAACTTTTTATCTTCTTCTCCCAAAATTTTTTCAGCACCCTTTTTTAATTTTTTATTTATTTCAAAAGATTCTTTTACAGATTTTGATTTTGGAATCAATAAGAATTCCTGAAAATCGGGTTTTTTGTCTGAAGAAGAATGTGCTCCTCCACCAATACAATTTCCAACTAATCTTGGAGATAGTTTAGCCGAGCTATTAATTAATTCCCAAACCTGTTTTTTTTGTTCAGATGCAATTGCTTTCAAAATCGCAGACTCTAATGCAAAAAGAGTGTTCGCCCCAATATGCCTATCCACAATATCTTCAGTTCTTTTTAAATCATCAAACTTCTCAAAAACCTCTTCGGAAAAATAATCACTAAATTTTTTTATTGTTTCAATATCTCCCTCAAGATTTTTTTTATAAGTCTTTTTCGCATGCTTTCCTGTTGACTTTCCATTCGGAGCAGAGGCAGAAAACTCTCCGACATTTGTTTTAATTGAAATTAAAATTGTCTTCTCTTTTCTAGAATCCAAAATCTCGCACGCAGACACACCTTTTATATTCATAAATAATAAAAGAAATTTGTTTTTATAAAATTATTCCTCTTCTCCACTTCCACTTTCTTCATCTTTTTCATCCTCAGGATTTGCCAAAGCCATAATCTCTCCTTCCTTAGCAATCTCTTCTTCTTCTTTTGCGTCTATTTCTTCAATTTTCCTATCATCTATTTTTTGTTCCTTAAATCTTTTTAACTTTTCATCTTTTCTTTCAGGAAAAGGTTTTTTAACAGAAATAGGAAGAATGTTCGAATTCAACTCAACTTCTGCAATTTTCAACGCATCGAACTTAATTTTTTCCAAATCTTCATTACTAATTTTAATTAATAGAGGAGCATTTGTCGCAATCTGTAAAGCTCTTGCTCCAAGAATTCTTGCTTGTTCATATTTTGTAAATTCTTGTTTTTGTGTCATCTTACTTAACTGCCTTTTCAATTTTTTTAAATATATCCTTCCAAGTCTTATCCAACATATCTAAAACTTTTTCAAACTCTTCGACTTCAATTGCTTCTGAATTTCCTTTTTGCATTGAAGAGATAATGCCATTTGAACTTCCAATTGTGATTCTTGTTTCCCCAACATCTTCTTCTTCTCTTGTTGGATCAACAATTATATTCTTCCCAACTTTATGAAAAGTAATTGAAATTGGAAAGTCCTTTTTTATAGGCAAACTCTTATCAGTCAATTCACCAAATAAAACTTTCTCTTCTTCTTCATCATACTTTGGAATTTTTGCATTTCTTAAAGCAGCAACTGCTCCAATCCCGGCAGCATCTAATAAGTTTCCGTCGTCGTTTATTGAATAAATGTCTATGAAAACTGTCCAAACCTTCTCCCCTTCTTTAATGCATAACTTATCAAAATCAATAAATCCACATTCCCTTATTCCTCTATCAATAACTCTTGCAACCTCAATTGCAGGAAATTTAGGCGGGCCATTTTCAAACCTTGGAGAACTCAATGGAAGCAATTCAGAAGTTACCATCATGTTTCCTTTTCCAGGAGAGTCAGAATAAGGAGTTCCAACATTCATCTTAACCCCAACCAAAACTTCTGTGTTTCCAATTTTTACTCTCGCAGAACCATCAGCATTTTTTGAAACACCTGTTTCAATACTTAAATCTCTAAATTCATTAAGTTCTCGACCATCAAATCTTTTACCTTGTTCTAAATATTCTTGAATTCTTTTCTTTGTTATATTTGATGTTGTTTGTTCAATCATTTTAAATCTCCTACTAAACTATCTTTCAAAGCCTGTTTCTGGACTTCATAAATTTTCTTGCTTGCTTCTCTTGCCATTTTCATAGCTTGTTTTAATTGCTCTGTTGTAATATGCCCATCAACTTGAATATGAGTTAACTTTCCATCATTTGTAAAAGTAATTGGAATGTCTGTTGAACCCTCGCCGTCTTCAAACTCTGAATCTTCGTATTTGTCCAAGTCCAAAACAATTGTTTTGTCAAGTTTTCCTGCAGCAATACTTGAAACCATGTTTTTCATTGGGATTCCTGCGTGTGCCAAAGCCATTGCAGCCGCGTTAATTCCTGCGCATCTTGTTCCAGCGTCGGCCTGAGTCATGTGAATATGAACATCAACAACCATTCCAGGATAATCTTCTAACATCACAACAGGCTCCAAAGCCCATTCTGTAATCTTACTTATTTCAGTACTTCTTCTGTTTGGTCCAGGTCTTATCCTGTCTGTTACAGAAAAACTCATCATGTTGTAAGTGCATCTCAAAGTTCCCTTTGCTGGATTTCTCTGATTTCTAGGATGGTGCTCTTTTGGCCCATAAACCGCTGCAATCGCAATTGTGTTTCCTGATTGAAACATTGCACTTCCATTTGCATTCGGAATAATTCCAACTTTTGCACTAATCGGTCTTATCTCGTCGGCTTTTCTTCCACTTTGTCTTTTTATTTCTGCCATTTTAATATTGTGTTTGTTTTCTTGCATATTTATTTGTATCTTCTTCATCTTCGTATTGGGATCCATAATTTGTCCCAGAGGTTTGGTATCCTGAACACTCTCCACATGAATTTTCTAAACAAGTCATTTCTTCCCCCCCTTAAAATATTTCTCCATTTCTTCTGTCAAACCACTCACAAAACATTTTTCAGCCACATGCAAAATTGCTTCTTTGGCCGACAATTCTTCTTCTACTTTATCGCCACTTATCCAAATCAAACCATTTTGTCCAACAACAATATCGCATTTTGTATTATCTTTTATTAATTTTATCATGCTACCTTCTTTACCAATAATCCTCGGAACTTTGTGCGGATTTACTTCTATAATTATTCCATCTTCAATCTTACCAAGCCCCCGTGATTTAAGACTCACATCAATTCCTCGTTTATTTATTCCCCAAATTTTAACAACTGCCATGTCCCCGATATCCATAACTTCATCAAGCTCGTCCTTATTCACATATCGCGGAACTTCCATCAAAGACAAAAACGCAGTCCTAGAAGCATTAATATTAATTATCCATCCATTAAAAGTAATTTCTTCAACTTTACCAATAACAACATTTCCTCTTCGCGGACTATAAACTCCTGACAACGGAATAACTTTAACTAATTTATCCAATGTTTCAGCAAGCCCAAATCTCAAAGCATAAATCCCGTCATCCCTCTTTTCTGTTCCCTCGCCCGGCAAAAAATCTCCGCTATCAACAATCTTTTCTCCAGGTATTATTATTTTTCTTTCTGTCATTTTATTATTGTTTTATATCTTCTGTTATTGCACTTCCATGCGTAACTGAATTTAGTTTGTCATAAAAGTCCATGATTATTCCCGAAGGAACCTCGACAACAACTTCCAAACTTCCGTCGTCAAGCCATTTTTCTTGGTCTTTGTATTGACTTATTATTCCATAAGCTTTTCCTGTGTGAATTGCAGGAACAGTTATCTTGACTTTCTTTGTTTCAAGTTTAATCGGAATAATTTTACTTATTTCTAAAAGAATATCTTTAATTTGGTTTTCTACGTTTGTATTCTTTATGTTAACATGAGATTGTTTCAGAGCGTTTTTAACTCTTTCGCTTGTGTGTGGATTCCCAGTTTGAGGATCCACAGAATTACTCACAAGAAAATCAACAACTTGTTTAAACCTTTGCTCCTGCTCAGCACTCCTTTGCTCCTGCGTAACAAGAACCTCACCATTCTTAATTATCTTTTCAACAATTTCCTTAACATCTTTTGTGGCAAACGCACTTTGCAAATCAGCACCAGACGCAACCTCGCCTTTTTTTGAATCAGTAAAAATTTTGTCTCCCTCAGCCTCAATAAAATCAGATTCACCTTTCTTAAATTTCAAGGCATCATCTAAATTAACCAATATCTCAAAGTTCTTTCCTGCTTGTTTTATTCTTGCTAATGTTTGCGTCATTATGCCACTCCAATTAATTTACATAATTGTGCAATGAAAATTTTATATTTACTTTGTGTCATTTTAATTTAATTTCTTAGATAATTTTTTAAAAATTTTTGGAGAATTATCTTCAAAAAAAAGATTTACCCAGGCCAACCCAAGAGGATTATATATTTCTTCTCTAATATATTTTCTGTTTCCCAAGATATCTTCATAAGTTATTTTAAAATGATGTTCATTTATCTCTTCTCTCATTTTAAATTTCCTTTATCTTTTCCCCTTCTAATTTTTTTAATTTACCTTCCTCGCCTTCAATATAACCTAATTCAAATCTTTCAATGTCAAAATCTTTTCCTTGAATTTCTTCAAATATTTCCAAAACAAGTTTTATGCCTTTCTTAATTGTCAGGTCTTGTTTGTATGTTTCTCTTAATTTCTCTCTCAGCTTATCATCATTTTCTCCAATGGCATTTGCATAGTAAGAAAAATAATTCCCTGTAATATCGCTCACATAAAGCATAGGCGTTCCATTATTAACTCCTGCAACCATTAGGGAAACCCCGAATGGCCTTGCGCCACCATATTGCGTGAACTGCTGTTGTATATTTGAAATTTCTTTGATAATTAATTCAGGTTCTATAGCAGAATCATAAGTTATTCTGTGTTGCTGTGCCAAAACCTGCGTTCTTTCAATCAAAACCCGCGCATCTGCAATAATTCCCGCGACACTTACAATAATATGAGAATCAATTTCGTGAATCTTATTCGCAGACGCCTGAACAACTAATTTATCCTTTATTCTCTTGTCAGCAATTATAAACACCCCGTCAGAACATTTCATTCCAACACTTGAACTCCCAAGTCGCACTGTTTTCTCTGCATATTCTACTTGGAGCAAATGACCTTCTGGCGAAAACATAGTCGCAGTTCTGTCATAACCCATTGCTTGATGTTGCATATCTATTGGCATATCCATTTTATTATTGAGAAATTATAATATTTAATCTTGTTTTTTCTCTACCAAATTTAGAAATATTATCAATTTAAAAGGTTTTTGGTGGAAAAACTTTATTTCTTCCTCAACCCCTTTAAGGTCCCACTAACTTTCTCAACACTTATTTTTTCAGGAAAAACACAAAGCCCAGCACGAACAGAATCAACCATCTCGCGATTTATACAAATAACCGCTGAATCCTTTCCACTTTTAATCCAACTCAAACCGCATTTTGACATTCCCAAAAACCCAATAAAATCCAAAATCGCATTCTGAATATTTGTTTTCAAATTCTTTCCTTTAATAAGAAGATATCTTTTCTTTTCCCGAGCAGATGGTTTAAGTGATTTCATAATTATTTATCTCAAGAGGACTTTATATTTTTATTGTTCTCTTGAAACATTTTTAAACCAAACATTCTAATTAATTAAAAGAGGAAAATAAAAATTGGAAATACATACTATTGGTGGATTTAATGAGGTAGGAAAAAATATGACTGTAGTAGATATGGGGGATGATGCAGTTATGTTTGATGCAGGAGTTCACTTGCCTGCACTTATTGAATTACAAGAACAAGAAGAAAGACAAACAATACCCTCTGAAAAAAAATTAAGGAACATTGGAGCACTACCAAATGATTTAATTTTAGATAAATTTGGAATAAGAAACAAAGTTAGGGCAATTCTTTTAGGGCACGCGCATTTAGATCACATTGGGGCAATTCCATATTTAGGTTATAGGTATAAAGCCCCTGTTGTTGGAACACCTTTCACAACAACTGTCCTGAAAAAAATCCTGCAGGACGATAAAATAAAAATTCCAAATCAGATAAAAGCAGTTAACCCTAATTCTACTTATACTATAAAAGGAAAAAGGAACTACGAAGTTGAATTCATTAATGCCACGCACTCTACAATACAAACTTCAATGATGGCTTTGCACACTCCAGAAGGAATTGTTTTGTATGCAAATGATTTCAAAATGGACAACACTCCTGTTATGGGGTTACCTCCAAATTATCAAGCACTAAAAAGAATTGCAAAACAAGGTGTAAAGGCTTTGGTGGTGGATTCACTTTATTCTGGTTCAGAGGGAAAAACTCCAAGCGAGAAAATCGCAAGAGCAATGGTAGAAGAAGTTTTAATGACAGTCGAAAACCAGAAATCCGCAATTTTTGTCGCAACATTTTCTTCACATATAGCAAGGATAAAAAGCATAGTTGATTATGCAAAAAAACTTAACAGAAAAGTTTATGTTATTGGGAGAAGCATGAATAAATATCTTTCAGCTGCAAAAGAAGTTAATATGTGTCCTTACCATAAAGATATTTATATTGGAAGTTATAAAAGACAAGTGGAAGCAATTTTAAAAAAAGTCAGCAAAGATAGGGAAAATTCTTTAGTTATTTGTACAGGTCATCAAGGAGAGTCAGGAAGTATTTTGGACCGGCTTTCAAGAAAACAATTACCTTTTGAATTTACACAAAATGATAATATAATTTTCGCGTCAAAAACAATTCCTGTACCAGTAAACATAGCAAGCAAAGGACAGTTGGATAAAAGATTAAAAAAATCAGGGGTTAGAATTTTTGACAAGGTTCATGTTTCAGGACATGGAGGAAAAGAAGATTTAAGAGATTTAATTTCAATAGTAAATCCTGAGCACATAATTCCTGCCCATGGTTCAACACAACAACTAACTCCTATGATTGAACTTGCAAGAGAAATGGGTTATGATATAGGCAAACAATGTCACTTGATGCAAGACGGTCAGAAGTTGAAATTATAAAATGGTAAAAGTGAATATAAACTTCCCATTTATTAAAAAAAATTTTGGAGGTTATTTTGAATGAGAGAAGATATTCTTGGAGGATTAAGATTAGCATTAATTAGAGGGGAAACTCTAAAAAAAGCAATGATGACTTTTTATAATGCAGGTTATAAAAAAAATGATATTGAAGAAGCTGCAGCAGCATTACAGCAAATGAATGCTCAAAAAGTTGTTACACAAGTACAAACTGCCGTAGCAAAACCAGTAAAGAAAGTTATACAAAAACCCCCTCCACAACTAACAACTACCCAACAAGTTTCAAATTACGGCGCCCAAAAAAATTTCCAACAACCAAAAACTACTCCAGAAGTTTCAAATTATGGTGCTCCAAAAAAATTCAATAGAATAATGGTAATCCTTCTGATCATTTTGTTAATTATCTTGCTTGGAATTTTAATTGGCATTTTTTTATTTAAGGAAGAATTAATAGGGTTTTTCAATAATTCTTTTAACTAAAATGTCTAAAATTTACCAACCTTCTGAAGATTCTTTTCTTATGTCAAGAATTTTAAAACAACAACTTCCAGAATTATTAGAAAAAAAGCCTGATTTGAAATTTTTAGAAATAGGTGTAGGTTCAGGAATAAATTTACAAACAGCTCTTGAATCTGGAATCAAAAAAGAAAACATTTTTTCATCAGATATTGATCAAAAAGCGGTTGACAAATGTAATTTTCTTGGACTTCATTGTACACAATCTAATCTCTTTGAAAATTTTGATACGCGATTTCAATCGGATTGCAATAAAGAAATCGCTTACCAGAACAAAGAAGGAAGGTTAAGCGAAGGAAACCATGGGTGTCCTCGCAAATATGATTTAATTATTTTCAACCCTCCTTATCTACCTGAAGATAAAAGAGAACCAAAAGATTCTAAACTTCAGACAACAGGAGGAAAAAAAGGAAACGAAATAATAAATGAATTTCTTAAGCAGGCAAAGAATCACCTCGAACAAGAAGGAAAAATATTTTTAATTACAAGTTCACTTTCAGAAGAAATTAATTTTAAGGAATTAGGTTACAAGGAAAAAGAAATTGGTTGTGAGAAATTGTTTTTTGAAAAGTTGTGTGTTTTGGAATTATTTATATAATATTTTCTTCTATTTTTTTATTGATAAACTCAATCTGTTTTTCACACCTCATAATTCCATCCCCAAATATTTCAATCTCTTTTTTCAAAGATTCTATTTCTTTATTATGGTATTCAATATTTTTCTGATGGTGTTCATCTATTTGTTCTTTATGAAATTTTAATTTTTCTTCTTGATATATCTTCTCATCCAAATCAGATATTTCTTCAATTTTTTTCTTATGATCGTCGATTGAATTAGCATGAAAATTTATCCAGCCTTCATTATATTTTATTTCTTTTTCATTTAATTCCAATAATCTTTTAATTTCAAGAAGTTGTTCAGAATAAAACTCTTTACGATTAGATTGTTGATTGTGTTGTTCTTTAAAATACTTTAACCTTTCTGACATATCTTTTTTATCTTTCATTGTAACTTTTAAAAAAATTTAATTCACATGTTTCAAGTTCTTTAAATAAATCTTTCTTAAATATAAATTTATCTGCCCCTTCTTTCATTACTTTTTCTTTAACATTTTCTTTACTCATAACAATAACTGGTAATCCTTTATCCTTAGAAGATTTTATTATTTCAATTGAATCAAAACCATTTAAATCAAAATCAGTAATAACACCATCATAAGAATTTTGTCTAATCTCATCCAACCCTCCTTCCAGCGTATTAGCATATCCAAGTTTACAAACTTTGTTTAGTGAATTTTCTATTCGTTGATAAACTTCTGGCATATCATCTACAACCAATATTTTTAGTTTTTTCATAAATTACATGAGAATCAAAACTATTTAAACCTTCCCATTGTAACTACTATCCAATTGTTACAATCTATTAAATTTACCACAATTATCTTTATATATTCCGTCTCTCTAAAATTTTGATGGTTAGATTTGCACATATAGCTGATGTTCATTTAGGAGGATGGAAGCAACAGCCATTGCAAGATTTAAATTTTGAGTCGTTTAGAAAAGCAATTCAAACCTGCATAAATTCAAAATTGGATTTTGTTTTAATCGCAGGAGATTTATTTGATTCTGCCTATCCTCCAATAGAAATTCTAAAAGAAACATTTACAGAATTTAGAAAACTAAAAGAAGCAAAAATACCCTGCTTTCTTATTGCTGGTTCGCACGACTACTCTATTTCTGGAAAAACTTTTTTGGATGTTTTGGAACGAGCAGGATTTTGCAAGAACATAACTGACTTTGAGGAAACAGAAAATTCAATAATCTTAAACCCGACAATTCACGAAGGAATAGCTCTTTATGGTTACCCCGGAAAAAAATCAAGTTTAGAAATACCTGACTTAAGAAAAATAAAATTAAACGAAGCCCCTGGAATGTTCAAGATTTTTATGCTTCATACAACAATTGACAAAGCAAAAGGAACATTACCTATTGATTCCATAGAAACAGAATTACTACCAAAAGCAGATTACTACGCATTAGGGCATTTGCATATTGATTTTCAATACCAAAATTTTGTTTATCCTGGTCCAATCTTCCCAAATAATTTTCAGGAACTTGAAGATTTAAAATACGGAAGTTTCTACATCGTAGACACTGAATCACAAAACCCTCTCCAAAAAATAGAACTAAAAATTAAGGAAGTCGTTTTATTGGACATTGAAATTAAAAATGCTATTACTGCAACAGAGAAGATAATTTCTGAATTAAACGAGAAAGATTTAGAAGACAAAATAATTCTTCTCAGGGTTAAGGGGGAATTAGAAGCAGGTAAAAATTCAGACATAAAATTTCAACAGATAGAAGAATTTGTAAAATCCAAAAATGCATACTTTATTTTGAGAAACACACACGATTTGAAAGCAAAAGAAGTTGAATTTGAAATAGAGATAAAGGATTCAGAAAACATCGAAGAGGAAACAATAAAAGTTTACTCAGAACAAAACCCGTCGGACTTTAATAAATTAATACCTCAATTAATTGATTCTCTTTCCATTGAAAAACAAGAAGGCGAAACATCAGAGAGTTTTACAAATCGGATTTTAGAAGAAAGTAAAAAAATTTTGAAATTTTAAATGATATTAAAAAAAATCACATTAAATAATATAAGAAGCTACGAACACCAAGAAGTAGAATTCACAGAAGGTTCAACATTATTATCAGGAGATATTGGTTCTGGAAAAACTTCTATTTTATTAGGAATAGAATTCGCATTATTTGGATTACAGCCAGGACAAAGAGGTTCTTTACTTTTAAGAAATCAAGAAAAACAAGGAGGGGTTATAATGGAATTTGAAGTTGACGGAAAAAAGGTAATTGTTGAAAGAACTTTAAAAAAGTCATCAAAATCAATTTCTCAAGATTATTGTGCAATCACCGTCGACAATAAAAAAAAAGAACTATCGGTTACAGAATTGAAAAATAGAATACTCGAACTTTTAGATTACCCAAAAGAATTTTCCAAAAAACAAAATATCCTTTATAAGTTCACGGTTTACACTCCTCAAGAAGAGATGAAACAAATAATTTTACAGGATTCCGAAACAAGGTTGAACACTTTGAGGCATGTTTTTGGTATTGATAAATATAAAACGGTTTTGGAAAATACGGCAATTTTGGCTTCGAAAATAAGAGAAGAAAAAAGAATAAAACAGGGTTTTACAGAGGCCCTTGAATTAGATAAGCAAGATATAATTTCAAAAGAAAATGAACTTGAATCAAAACAAAAAAGTCTTGTGCTTATTGAAGAAGATCTTTTATTAAAAAAAGAAAACCGGAAAAAAATTGAAGAAGAAAAAAAAGGGATTTCTGAAAAAAAAGAAGAAAAAAATAAATTTGAACAAGAAGTTGAAAAAACAAAATTAATGATTTCTGCAAAGAGAGAAAATTTATCAGAAAATAAAAAGTTAGTTGTGGGGTTGGAGAACCAAATTGAAGAATTGAACAAATTATTTTTTGACAAATCAAAAATCTTGAATCTTGAAAATGAAATAAAATTCAAAAAACAAGAAAAAGAAAAATTCAATCAAGATAATTTACTAATTAGTTCACAAATAAATTCTTTAAACTTAAAAAATGAAGAGTCAAGAAAATTAGAACAAAAAATTTCAAGTCTCGAGGTGTGCCCTACATGTTTACAAGAAGTTGAGGCTGTTTATAGGGCAAATGTTTTGAACAAAATTCATAATGATTTTTCACAGAATAAGGAAAAATTAGAATTATTAGAATCAGGAAAAAAACAAATTTCTGAAAAAATAAAAATAGTTGATTTAGAAATTTATTCTAAAGAAAAAGAAACCACTGAATTAAAAATGATTGAAATAAAATTACAAGGGATAACCGAAAAACAATTACGGCTAGCCGAAGTTAAAAACTTAAATATTTCTTTTGAAAGAGATGTTGAAATTTTGGACAAGCATATTGAAATTTTGAACCAGTCTGTTTTTGAATTAAGCAGGTTTGATAGTTTGTTTGATTCCAAACAAAAACAATTTGAAGATGCTTTCAGAGAAGAAAGAAGTTCAGAAATAAAAGTTGCAGAATTGAAAAGGGAAATAGAAGTTTTTTCCGCTCAGATACAGGAGGCAAAAGAAAAAATAAAAAAAGCCGAGGAAGTAAGAAGGCAGTTGAATTATCTTACTGAACTTGAAACCTGGCTCTCCAAAGAATTTTCTTCTTTTGTTTCTCTTATTGAAAAAAACGTAATGATTAAACTTAAAGCAGAATTCTCAAAATTGTTCGACGAGTGGTTTTGTATGCTAGTTTCAGATTCATTTGACGTTAGTTTAACAGACGACTTCACACCAATAATAGAATACCAAGATTACGAAATTGACTATGCTTATCTTTCAGGCGGGGAAAGAACCGCTGTCGCTCTTGCATACAGGCTCGCATTAAATCAAGTAATAAATTCTTTAATGAGCAAAATCAAAACAAGAGACATTGTAATCCTCGACGAGCCAACAGACGGATTTTCAGAACAGCAACTAGATAAAATTCGGGATGTTTTGCAGCAATTAAATGTCAAGCAATTAATAATTGTGAGCCACGAGCAAAAAATAGAAAGCTTTGTTGAAAATGTTATTCGGTTTAAGAAAGTTAATGGTATTAGTCAGAGGGAATAGAAATTTTATTTTTCAATATAATCTTCTTTAGAAACCGACTCGTCAATTATATTCCCAAATTCTTGATATTTTTTGTAAAAGAAATCAGCCATTTCTCTAATTTTTTTATTCTTTGGAACATAAGTTTTTTCAAAATATTCTAAATACTGATTTAAAAAATCAGAAGCATCTTTTTTCTCAAGATAATGCCTTGCTAACTTTTCATAAGTTTCAAAATGCCATTTTTTCAATTTTTGATATTTTTCTTCTGAATTAAAATCCAAAATAATTTTTTCTCCATTAAAACTTAAAATTCCACTTTCGAAAAAACCAGTTAAATGAATTAACCCCTCGCAGTAATAAGAACGAGTTTCTTCATTTTCTTTCCAAGCAATTACTCCAATAGCTCTTGAAAGAACATTTCTTAAAAATTCTTTTCTTAAATTTTTATCTTCTGCATTAATAAAAAAACTCAATAATCCTCCCATTGTTGCTTTGAATTCCTCAATATTTTTGAAATTCCCTGTTTTGTTCATACAAATTTCAGTGTCATCATCTATCCAAAGAATATGTCCAAATTCATGCCCGATTGTTTCTAAATCATAAACTTTATGCCATTTTTCTGTTTCATTAAATAAAAATTTTCGAGATTCATTAATATAATCTTCTTCAAAAACTTCTTTAGCTAACTTTGTAAAAGGTGTTTCTCTTGCTTGTTTAAGTGCTGTATCTGAAAATCCAAAAATTTTCTTTCCATAAATATTGCTTATTTCTAAATCATTTGGAACAACTTGTGCTAAAGAAAGCCCATCCAAATTAGAGCCATAAAATAAAAAATATTTAGATAAATACAATTGAATTTTTTCTAAATTTTGCGTGGATTTTTTATAAATTTCTTTATAATTTTCTTTTCCAAATTTTTCAAAAAATTGTTCATACATCTTTTTTATTTTTTTAACTCCTTTACTTTTAGGCAAAACAAAATTTTGAAATCTCAAATCCCATTCTATTGAAACAGATTTTCTATATTTATCATCATAATATTCTAGAGGGTGCCCAATTTGAAAAGGAGTTGTAATCTTCATCCAATAAAAATCCACCTCTGACCATTTTTCAACTAAATTATCTGGATTTTTTTCTGAAAAAGCAACAATTAAAGATTCAAGATAATCAAGGTATTCTTTTTTTTTATGATAAATTTTGTCTTCTAAATTCAATAATTTCTCTTTGAATTTTTTCAGTTCAAGAATAATTTTTTCCACTTCTTCAAATGCTTCAAAATAAGATTTTCTTAAATATTTTCCTTCTTTGCTTACAAGAACAGAATAACACCTGTCTGCTTCAAGACCATAATGCCCTTTGTCTAAAAGGTTATTTTCTCTTAAATAATTCATTATCTTTTCTTGGTTTTCAAATTTTTCTTCTAATTCTTTCTTTATTTTTTGAATTTGTTTTTTCCAAGAAATCTCAAATAGGTTCATTTCTTTTCCAACATCATGGACTCCTTTTAAAATTTCAAGATAAAACGGCGTTAATAATTTTTTGTTTTCAATTTCTTCAATCATTTTTTTAAAATTTTTTTCATAAAAATCTTTTACCCAAAGATAAGCATTTTCTTTAATTTCAGAAATTTTTTCTTCAGAAATTTTTTCTTTTTTTAAAAATTGTAAAATAGAATCATTTTTCAAAAAAACTAGTTTTTTAACAATCGCAAATCTTGATTCTTTATTTATAGATAAATTTTGAGATTTAAGGAATTCATCAATAAACGCTTTTTTTTCATTTTCCTTTTTAATTACTGAAAAATAAGACATTGTTTCTAACATATATCTATCTGAAATATCATAAACTTCTCTAAGATTTTTTTCAAATTCTTGAATCTCCATAATTTTTATTAGAAAGCTTAATTTAAAAAACTAACCAAAAACTTTAAATAACCCATTTCCTAAATATTTTCATAAAGTTCTAATAAATTATTAGGTTATTCTGATTAAAAATGGATGAAGAATTAAAAAAATCAATCTTGAAAACAGGAACAACTATTCTGGGAATTGTTTGCAAAGACGGAGTTGTGATGGCTGCAGATAGAAGAACTTCTCTAGGACATGGTTTAATTTTTCATAAAGACTCTAGAAAAGTAGAAACAATTAATGATTATCTTGTTTTTGCAGGATGTGGTTCTGCTGTAGAAACCCAGAAAGTTTCTAAATTATTAGTTGCAGAATTAAAATTAAAAGAATTAAAATCAAGAAAAAGACCAAGCATAAAACAATCTGCCTCCTTACTTTCAAATATTCAAGTTACAGATAGCGCATTTATTTTAGCAGGATTTGATGAAGACGGAACTGTTGGATTATATGAGATAACTGGTGGATTCTTAAAAGAAGTTGAAGAATATACTGCAAGTATTGGCTCAGGAATGCCTTATGTTTTAGGTTTATTAGAAAGACAATACAAAAAAGGTTTGTCTATCAAAGAAGGAATTGAACTTGCAAAAGAATCTTTAAAATCTTCGATTCAAAGAGATTCTGCATCCGGAGATGGAATAGATGTTTTCACAATAACAAAAGAGGGAATAAAAAAAGTAGTTAGTCAGGAAATAAAACCTGAATATAAGGACCAATAAATTTAATTTTAAAATAAAATGGTAGACATTCTAAAGAATATAATAGAACAGCTTCATGGAGATATCACCGACGCTGGATTTGAAGGAGCAAACATAGTTCTTTATACTAATAATGAAAAGTTTTTCAAAGAAGATGGAGGAAAAATAAAAGAAATAGTTAACGAAATAAAAAAAAGAGTTGAATTAAGAGCAGACCAAAAAATTCTTATGGACCAGGAGCTAACCGAGCAAGAAATAAAAAAGATTGTTCCAGAAGAAGCAGAAATAACAAATGTCATTTTTGATTTTCATAGGAGCATAGTTGTAATAGAAGCAAAAAAACCAGGAATGGTTATAGGAAAGCAAGGTTCTATTTTGGAAGAAATAAAACAAAAAACTTTATGGATTCCCCAAATTCAAAGGTCTCCTGCAATAAAAAGTAAAATAACTGAGAATATTAGAGAAGTGCTTTATGCAAATAATAATTATCGAAGGAAATTTCTTAATTCAGTTGGGCAAAAAATTTACAAGGAGTGGAATCCTGAAAAAACAAACGAGTGGGTTAGACTGACTTTTTTAGGAGGGGCAAGGCAAGTTGGAAGAAGCTGTATTCTTTTGCAAACACCTAATTCAAAAGTTCTTCTTGATTGTGGAGTAGATGTTGCTTCACATGGGCAAGAAAAATTTCCTGTTTTAGATGTCCCAGAATTTGACATAGCACAACTTGACGCAGTAATAATAAGCCACGCGCACCTTGACCACGTCGGGCTTTTGCCTTACTTGTACAAAATGGGTTACAAAGGACCAGTATACATGACAACTCCAACAAGAGATATTGCCGCATTGTTATCTTTGGATTTTATTGGCGTTGCTTACAAGCAGGCAGCACAGCCATTGTTTGACTCAACACATATTAAGGACATGGTAAAGCACAGTATTTGCTTGAACTACAACGAGGTTACAGATATAACTCCCGACATAAGATTAACTTTTTATAATGCAGGTCATGTGCTTGGTAGTGCAATGGCGCACCTAAATATAGGAAACGGAGCACATAATTTACTTTATTCTGGAGATTATAAATATTCTAAAACAAGGTTGCTTGACCCTGCAATAACAACTTTCCCAAGAGTTGAGTCAGTAATTACAGAATCAACCTATGGTTCAAAAGATGATATTCTTCCTCCAAGAAAAGAAACAGAAGCAACTTTTATTAAAATGGTTAAAGATACAATTGAAAGAAAAGGAAAAGTGCTTATCCCAGAATTAGGATTAGGGCATGCGCAAGAAACAATTCTTAGAGTTGAAGAAGCAATAAGACAAGGCGAACTGCCAAACGTGCCAATGTATATCGACGGTATGATTTGGGACATCAATGCAATTCATACAGCTTATCCTGATTTTTTAAGTAGTCAGATTAAATCATCAATCTTTCAAGATAAAAATCCCTTCCTATCAGATATTTTCAAGAGAGTTGGTTCTCCTCAAGAAAGAAAAGAAGTTATAGAAGGCGGGCCTTGCATAGTTATCGCAACTTCAGGTATGCTTGTAGGCGGAGCATCAGTTGAATATTTCAAAGAATTTTCAGAGAATGAAAATAATTTAATGATAATGAGTTGTTATCAAGGACCTGGTTCTCTTGGAAGAAGACTTCAAGATGGAGAAAGAACAGTTGTGATTGAAGACCAGGATGGAAAAAGAACAGTTGATGTTAA
>Ga0222639_1000085_pt1 | contig 48310 bp, 43 predicted proteins | sample AntAcemetagen185_FD_179863 | JGI IMG/M metagenome (GOLD analysis project Ga0222639, IMG submission 179863) | Saline water microbial communities from Ace Lake, Antarctica - #185 | ecosystem: Environmental > Aquatic > Non-marine Saline and Alkaline > Saline | place: Antarctica: Ace Lake...
CTTCTGGCTGTTTAAACCTGACTTCTGGCTGTTTAAACCTGACTTCTGGCTGTTTAAACCTGACTTCTGGCTGTTTAAACCTGACTTCTGGCTGTTTAAACCTTAATACCGCCCTGGACCACGCCCTCACAATGCTCGGCGAAGGGGCTGACATCATCGACATCGGCGGAGAATCCTCACGCCCCGGAGCCATCCCCGTCAACACCGAAGAGGAAACCCAGCGGACCGCCCCGCTCATAGCCATGCTCCGCCAGCACACAGACGCAATCATCTCCATAGACACATGCAAGGCGGAAGTTGCCGAAGCCGCACTCCTCGCCGGAGCCGACATTGTCAACGACATCTCCGGCTTCACCTTTGATTTCAACATGGCAGAAGTATGCGCCCGGCACAAAGCACCGGTAATTCTTATGCACACCCCCTCAAAACCCGAATCAATGCAGTGGAGCACCGGCACACCGACGGGCGAGGGTGATATTGTCGAAACCGTCATCAACTTTCTCCAGCAGGCAATCGAGCGGGCTGAATTGGCCGGAGTCACGGGCATCATCATCGACCCTGGCTTCGGATTCGGCAAAAGCGTTGAAGAAAACTTCACCCTGCTCCGACGACTCAAGGAGTTCCGCCGGACAGGACGGCCCATCCTTGCCGGAGTGTCACGCAAATCCTTTCTGGGAAACGCAATCCAAAAAGAGGGCAAGAGCGCACCGCCAACTACAGAGAGGCTCAATGCCACAATAACGGCTGAAACCCTAGCCATCCTGAACGGGGCCGACATCATCCGCACACACAGCGTCAAAGCGGCAGCTGAATGCCGCCTGGTCATACAGGCGATGCAAAGGCAGTTCTGAGCCATAAAAAAGCGCCACTGAAGCATTGAGCACATACTGGTTTTTTTCTTTACTTTACAGCACAATATGTTGAGATCCCCCAAGCGCACTATCGAACTGTCGAACTGTCGCAATGTATCTGTCCAAAATAGAGCTGTTCGGCTTCAAAAGCTTTGCCAACAGAGTAAAAATATCCTTCGACAAAGGGCTTACCGCCATTGTCGGCCCCAACGGGTGCGGAAAAACCAATGTTGTTGACGCCATCCGCTGGGTGCTGGGTGAGCAGAAAAGCTCACTCCTGCGGTCGGCGAAAATGGAAAACATCATTTTCAACGGCTCACGAAACCTCAAGCCTCTCAGCTTCACCGAGGTCTCCCTCACCATTGAAAACACACGCAACATCCTCCCCACTGAATACACGGAGGTCACCGTCACCCGAAGAATCTACCGGAACGGCGAAAGCGACTTTCTGCTCAACCAGGTTCCCTGCCGCCTGAAAGACATCCTCGACCTCTTCACAGACACCGGCATGGGCAGCGACGCCTACTCGGTGATTGAATTGAAAATGATTGAAGAAATCATCAGTAACAAAAGCGAAGAGCGGATGAAGCTGTTTGAAGAAGCCGCAGGAATAACCCGATACAAACAGCGACGGAAACAAACCTTCCGACAGCTTGAAAGTGCCTCGCGCGACCTTACCCGGGTTGACGACCTCATGAACGAGGTTGAAAAAAAAGTCCGCAATCTGAAACTTCAGGTCAGAAAAGCAGAAAAGCTCCGAGAGCTGAAAACCCGCATGCGCGAGCTCGACCTCCGGCTCTCATGGCACACCATGGAAACACTGCAGGAAACACTCGAACCGCTCAGCCAAAAAATTGAGCAGGAAGAGTTGCAGAACCATGAACTGGCAGCCAGAATTGCAACCGAAGACAGCACTATTCTTGAAGCCGAACGCCGTCAGCTTGAAGAGGAACAGGCGCTCACCCTCCTTCAAAAACAGGTAAACACAGGCAACGAAGAGGTCCATGCTCTTGAAATGCAGCTTCTGCAGCATGAAGAGCAGCAGAAAAACCTCGCCGGCAGTATTGGAAAAACAGAAACCCTCGCCACTGAAAAAGGGGGGAAAATCCTCAATCAGGAAACGCTTGAAGAGGAACTGGAAGCGAAACAGCCCGAAGCCCAGAGCGTCTCTTCAAAGCTTCAGGAAAAATTCCAGACACTTGCCGCTAAACACGACCAGTTGAACAGCACACTCCACGAACAGCGCAACAGGCTCACCCTTGAGCGCACAAAAAGTGCTGAACGCCAGCAGGCAGCCAACCGCCTTGCCCTTGAACGACAGGCACTTGAGGCCGAACAGCAGCATCTTTTAAACGAACAAGAAAAAATCAAAACGAAGCGGCAAACCGCCAGAGAGCGCCTGGAAACCCTCGCCCCCGGCAAAAAAGAGTGCACAGAACAACTTGGGAAAAACCAGGACCGGCTCACCCGCCAAAGAGAACGCGAAACCCTTCTGCACAAAGAGCGCGAAGAGCTCGCAGCGGAACTTGAAGAACAAAAAGAACGGCTCCTCAGCCTCCGTTCTTCCCGCGGCCAGCTGAACAACCAGATTCTGCTTGCCAACTCCGTACTCGACAACTTTGAAGGGATGCCCGAAGGGATCGGGTTCCTTGAAAAGCACAAAGAGGGACGGCCAGGAATTGGCTGCCTCTCCGACCACCTCTCTCTGGACGATTCGGCACGAAAAGCAGTCAACGCCGCACTCGGCGAAAGCATGAACTACTATGTCTGTCGCACCCTTGAGGAAGCCCGCAAGGGCATTGCCGCCCTGCGTCGCTCCGCAAAGGGGAAGGTCAGCTTCCTTGTGCTCGACCTTGTCCCCCAGGCACCGCCCGAAAGCGGGCCCAACATTCCAGGAGCAAAAAAAACCATAGAGCTCGTCTCCTCTCCGCCGGAGATGCACAACGCACTGGCCATGCTGCTTTTCGGCAGCTATACCGTCCCGACCCCCGAAACCGCAGAAGAGCTCGCCTTCCTCCACCCCGAACTCTCAATGGTTACCCTAGAGGGAGAAAAATTCACAGCAAAAGGGCTTCTGCTTGCCGGCAGCCCGAAAAGCAGCGAAGGGCTAAGGCTCGGGAAAAAAACCGAACGGGACTGCCTGGGAAAAAAGCTTGCCGACATGGAGAGCTCCATCAGGAGCGAAGAGGAACAGACAGCGAAGCTTGAACAGAAACTCCGCGAACTCAAAACCAGCAGCGGACAACCGGCCATCCGTGAAACCGAATCAGCAATCGCCTCCGCTGAAAAAGAACTCGCGCTCCTTGAAGCCGAAGAGCAGGGACTCAACGCCCAGATTCTCTCCGGAAAAACCGAAGTAGCCGAACTGAAGAACGCCGCCGACCAATGTAATGAAAAGCTTCTCGTGCTCCTCCCCTCCCTCACAGAAGAGAGCAGAGACAACGAAGGGGTCCGGAAAGAAATCCTCACCCTGCAGGCAGAGCTCACGAAGCTAGAAACGCAATACCACGAAATCGGGAAAGAGCTGCAACATCGCCAGAACAGCTACCGTGACGCCCTGCAGGAACTCGACAAGCTGCGAACTGCAATTGAAAACTGCCGCGCCATCCGTGCCACCCTCCGCGAAGAAATCGACGCGCTGCATACTGAAGCAGCCTCGGCAGCCGCAAACCTCACCCTGTTCACAAAAACCGCCGCAACCCTGAAAACAGCGCTCGAAACCAAACGAATACAGGTTGCAGAGCACCAGAAATCGCTCAACGAAAAAGAATCGGGCTACCACCAGGAACAGGTGCGCCAGCAGGACGCCCGCAACAGCGTGCGCGAAATGAACAGGAAGCTGGATGTCGGCCGCCAGCTTCAGACCACCCTCACCGGGGAACGCTCAGCAATGCAGCAGGAACTTGAACGCATCTTCACCTCGGTCAAACTCAAATACAACTGCAAACTTGCCACCATAAAATTGCCCGAAGCAGAGAAGCCGCTCGATGACAATCTGGCCGCTGAAACACTCGCAGCCCTTGAACAGCAATGCGAACAGTTCGGAGCGGTCAACGAACTTGCGCTCGACGAATATCAAGCGGAAAAAGAGCGGCTCGACTTCCTCACAGAACAGAAAAACGACCTCCACACCGCCGAAGCACAACTTCTCGAAACAATAGAAGAGATCAACCGGACCGCCCTGGAGAAACTTGAAACAACATTTCAGGCCGTGCGGAAAAACTTCACCACAATTTTTCAGGAACTCTTCGACCCCGAAGATGAGGCCGACCTCCTCATCCACACCGCCAACGACCCACTTGAAGCACATATTGAAATAGTCGCCAAGCCCAAAGGAAAAAAGCCCCTCTCCATCGAACAGCTCAGCGGAGGTGAAAAAGCCCTCACCGCCCTCTCCCTGCTTTTTTCCATCTATCTCGTCAAACCCAGCCCATTCTGTATTCTTGACGAAGTTGACGCCCCACTTGACGACGGAAATGTCGGCAGATTCATTAAACTCTTGAAAAAATTTGAGAATAACACCCAATTCATTATTGTTACGCACAACAAGAACACCATGGCCTCCTGCCAGGCAATTTACGGGGTCACCATGGAAGAAGAAGGTGTATCGAAACTGATTCCTGTCCGTCTTGAAAAAATCAGGCATTGAAAAAATGCCCGCTGTTGACTATGACCAAGAAACTCGTGTTGTTTGACATAGATGGGACACTCCTCTCCGTAGGGAGCATCAATCGCCGCATTCTATGCGACGCGCTTCAGGAAGTCTACGGAACCCATGGCACAGCCGACTCCTGCAACTTCGCCGGCAGAATGGACAGCGGAATCATCTATGACGCGCTCCGACCCGCAGGACTCAGCGACGGGGAGATCGGCCAGAAATTCAACAGCGCAAAGCAGACCTACTGCACCCTCTTCCGCATGCATGCCCGCGAGACGGACATCACCCTCATGGCAGGAGTGCGGGAACTGCTCCTTCAGCTGTCCACCCACACCGACCTTTTGCTCGGCCTCCTGACAGGCAACTTCGAAGAATCCGGTCGCCACAAGCTCTCCCTTCCCGGCCTCAACCACTACTTCCCGTTCGGAGCATTTGCCGACGACGGCTACCATCGAAACGAACTGCCTCCCGTCGCTGTTGAAAAAGCTTATAAGCTTACCGGGAAAACATTCACTGAAGAAGATATAGTCATTATAGGCGACACTGAACACGACATCACCTGTGCCCGGGTGCTCAACGCACGCTCCATTGCCGTTGCCACCGGCACATACTCCCTCAGCCAGCTCCAAAAGCACAGCCCCGATGTCCTCCTCGAGGACCTCAGCCAGGCAGAAACGGTCCTCAGGGAGATACTCAAGACCTCAACCACATAACCGTCCCTGCATGAAAACCTATAGAAGACAAATCCGCGAAAAGATATTACAGGCACTCTACACCCTCGAACTCCGTGAAACCGACATAGACTCCGCTGCCGGCTGGCTCCTCACGCCCGAAATTCTTGGCGATCCCAACGCCATGAAGTTCTTCAACCTCCTGCTTAAGAACATTAAAGAGCACATGGAGGAAATCGACCGTTACATTGCCGCCCACACCTTCAACTGGGACATGAGCCGCATCGCCATTATCGACAAGAACATCCTGCGCATGGCAATGGCCGAACTCCTCTACTGCGACGACATTCCCCCGAAAGTCTCCATCAACGAAGCCATTGAGATAGCAAAAAAATTCAGCAGCACCGACAAAAGCAGCAAGTTTGTCAACGGCATACTCGACGCCATCTTCAACGCGCTCAAAGAAGAAGGGAAAATCCACAAAAACGGACGGGGACTTATCGACCACACCCCGCCCCGTGCTGCAAAACCCGACGCCAAAGGGTAAACGGAGCAACAGGAAAGGAGGCGGCATGCATACTTCCCTCAGTGAAGATCACAGGATCATCGCCATCGGCGACATCCACGGCTGCATTCTTACCCTGAAAGCACTGGTCAGGAACATCAACCCACGCTCTGATGACCAGTTCATCTTTCTCGGCGACTTCATAGACCGAGGTAAAAGCTCAAAAGAGGTAGTCGACTACCTCATAGAACTCAACCAAAAGTTCAGTTGCCATTTCATCAAGGGCAACCACGAACTGATGCTGCTTGAGTACCTCAAAACCGGTGAGTCAAGACCATGGCTCCTCAGCGGCGGAAGAGCAACAATGGACTCCTATGGAAAAAACGGAGGAATCAACCTGCCTCCCGAACATCTGGCACTCTTGGCCGACTGTAAAAGCCATATTGCCACCCAGCACTGGTTCTTCGCCCATGGAGGTCTAGACCCCGAACTCAACATAGCAGAAAACCTCACCCTTCACGACCCCGAAGAGCTCAGCTGGCAGCGCGAACACATGCAGGAAGAATACCTCGCCGCAGGCATCTACCCATGGGAAAAAACGCTCGTTTGCGCCCACACCCCTATTACCAGACCAATCATGCTTGAGCGCCTCATAGCCATAGATACCGGCTGCGTATACACCCACAGGCCTCATCTGGGAAAACTGACAGCCGTCATCCTCCCCGAACGGACTATTGTCCAGCAGCAAAACATTGAAGAAACAACATGAACCGCACACCAAAAGACAAGATCCAGTTCATCAAAGAAGTACTCGGCACCCGCTACCCCGAACCCAAAACTGAACTCCTGTTCAACACCCCCTTCCAACTGCTCATAGCCACCATCCTCGCCGCACAGGCAACAGACCGGCAGGTCAATATCGTCACCCGCGAACTTTTCCAGGAAGCCCCCGACGCAAAAAGCCTCAGCCATCTTGAGCCAGAAGGCGTCCTCCAGCTTGTCCGAAGCATCAACTACTGCAACAACAAAGCAAAAAATATCCGCGCCGTCAGCATCATCCTCACAGAGCAATACGGCGGAAAAGTCCCCGAAACAAGAGAAGAACTCGAAAAGCTCCCCGGAGTCGGCAGAAAAACCGCCAATGTCGTCCTCGCCGCCGCCTTCCACCAGCCAGTCATGCCCGTCGACACCCATGTCCACCGAGTCTCAAACCGCCTCGGCCTCTGCCATACAACCAAAGTAGAAGACACCGAAACCGCCCTCATGAAAATCATCCCAGAACCCTGGGTCGTCGACTTCCACCACTACCTCCTCCTCCATGGCCGCTACACCTGCAAAGCCAAAAAGCCAGCCTGCCCCACCTGCCCCCTCGCCCCAATCTGCCCCTCAAAAGAGTAAAAAAAGCTAATAATTGGAATACAAATAGTTACATACTTATGACGGGCTACAGGAGTTCGATTTTACGGTCTACTGCGTATATCCATTCGCCTTCGGGGCGGTGGCGAGTGCCTGCCCAGAGTTCGAGGGTGACGCCTTTGGGGACTGATACGGGGGAGGTGAAAATCTCTATCTGATAGTAGAATTCATCGAGAAGATCACTCCATGCCTGCTGGAGAGGATTTTCGGCTTCGCCGTATGCAGTGGTCGGGGTAAGGTTGCTGGCATCGGGCAGGAAATAATCGGAGAGATATACAAAGCTGTCGGGCATGAGAAATCCACCACGGAATGTACCGCGAATGCGTTTCACGCCGGGCACTTCCACCCAGAACTCAAGCAGTGAGTCGGCTGTCATTTTGCCGTCTGCCGCAAGTTTTTCAAGCAGCTGCTGAAGAGTGGTGCTGATAAGGGAACGGTTCTCGGCGCTGAGTTCATGCATGGTGAAGTTCGGCGTATGATCTCGCATGGCTGGTTCGGGATAGTATTAAGGAAGTGGCAGACAGAAATATACAGCTAATTGAGGGCTCCTCCCAAACGACCGGTGATCGGGGCAGAAGGATCATTCTACTGAAATTGTTTCCCCAGTGAAAATCGCCAAGCGAACCCCCCGTACAGCATTGGCAAGGAAAAGCCTGCCACCCGGAACAAGGTTCTTCAGTGAAAGCACTGCTTCCGTTGCTCCAGGGCGCGTTTTGAGCAGGTAGCCTCTCATCACGCCGTTAAGAATCCCTGCGCTCAGTGGTGGGGTCAGAAGCTGCTGCCCCCTCTCTACAAACACCGAACTGATTGCCCCCTCAGCTATCTCGCCCCGTTCATTGGCGAAAAGCACCTCATCAAAGCCGCGACGGAGAGCCTCACGGTAATAACGGTCATAGAAGTCCCGCGCGGTGGTTTTATGCCGGAGGAGCGTGTTATGGGAATCAACCCGATCCTCTGCAAGGCAGATGTGGAGAGATTCTGAGCAGAAGAAAGAAGGCCCAATTACTGCATGGGTGGCGGCAAGTTCGCCGGCAGGCGAGAGCATCAAGCGAACCTTGCTGCGCGCTCCCGAAAGAAGCATCTCCCGCTCCAGTGCCACAAGAACCTGCAACGCCCGAAGGCGGCTAAAGGGCAGGCCAAGAGCTTCAGCAGAACTCTCCATTCGCTGAAGATGGGCTGAGAGAAGAAGGTACTCCCCGTTCCAGAGAATGCTCTCAAACAAACCCATAGTTCCCGGACCGGAAGAGGGCCTGAGAATATCCGCCTTGAGCGCACACTCTCGGAACTCCCCCAGGGCGTCAGAATCCCACACAATCCCACTCCCGGCTCCATAGACGGCCTCATTCCCTCTCACCTCCACCGTCCGGATGGCCACATTGAACACCATGTCGCGGCCGGGCGTCATGAACCCCACCGTTCCCGTATAAACACCCCGTGGTGAATCCTCCAGCCCGTCAATAAGCTGCATCGCCCTGATTTTCGGAGCACCGGTCACCGAACCACAGGGAAAAAGCGCCCGAAACAGGGCATAAAGGTCAACATCTTCCCGGAGTTCCCCGCTGATGCGTGATACCATCTGGTGCAGGGTCGGCCAGCTTCTCGGCGCAAACAGCTCAGGCACCCTCACCGAACCGGGCCGGCAGATACGGCCGAGGTCGTTGCGGAGAAGATCAACAATCATGAGGTTTTCCGCGCGGTTCTTCGTACACCGCTGAAGTTCCTGAAGAGCGTAGCGGTCCTCTGCCTCTGTCACACCCCGCCGAGCGGTTCCCTTCATCGGCATGGTCTCAATAAGGCGTCCGCGGCGGCGGAAAAAGAGTTCTGGCGAAACCGAAAGAATCTGGCAGTCAGGAGTGTTAAGCATTGCCATCCAGGAATCCGGCTGCCTCCCTCGCAGCCTGCTGAAAAGCCCTACAGGGTCAGAAGAGGCAGCAAAGCTATATTGGCCAGTATAATTGACCTGATAGACATTGCCAGCGGCAATTTCGCGGCGAATGGCAGCAATTTTTCCGGCATAGTCCTCTTCAGAACAGCTGAACGAAAGGTTCTCCGGAAGGGACGAGGCATCGGACGAAAGAGAGGAGAAAAGCTCACGCACCGTTTCGGGAGAGAAGCGGCGCGGTTCAGAGTAGACACCAAACCACCCGAGAAGAGCTTGAGAATTGGAGGCGACCGGAGTACTGAAAACATTCCGTTCAAAACCCTTGCCAGCTTCGTAGCCAAGCCATCCGGCAAGGAAATAACCCGCATCAAGCCGACACTCAAGCTCAAGAAAAAATTCCGGGAACGCATCAAGCGAGGTAAGTGCAACAGCGGCAACAGGGTCGGAAAAACAGAGGGCGCCGCCCCCCTCTACAAAAGCCGATTCAAACCAGAGAGTGCCAGGTTGCTGCAGGAGAGCGGAAATATCCCTCTCAACCAAAGAACTGTGGGACTCAGACCCGACAGAAAGCAATCGGCTTCTCCAGAACATTTTCCAGCAGAGACTTCAGCTGATCCGCCGCCCATATCTCAATTTCTGGCTCAAACTTCGTAGTCAGCCGGAACACCAGCCGTCCTTTCTCCTCAACAATCTTCACCTTCTCCACATTCCGCCGGTGGCCGCGCTCAAGCCCATTGGCAATCCGCAGAATTCCCGACAGCACATCAACAGCGTGCCGATGCTTTGGCTTCAACCCCAGATAGGCGGCATGTTTTTCAGACGGAGGCGACTTGCGATGATAGCGGGCAACATTGCCGATAATCTCTATTTCAGAGGGAGAGAAGCCGCGAAGACCTCCATTCTGAATGATGTACTGGCTGTGCTTGTGGTGAGAGGAGATGGAGATAAATGTGCCAATATTGTGCAGAAGAGCCGCATACTCCAGCAATTCACGGTAGTGAACCTGAACACCGTGCATCTCCCCGAGAGCATCAAAAAACTGCAGACTGATGCGGGCTACCTGCATGGAATGGCGCTGGTTCCAGTTGCATCGGAAACCGAGCTCCTGAACGCTTTCGCGCCGAATGTCGAGTTCACCCTCAGGACAGGGACGGGAGAGGGAATTATGCTGCAGATAGTGAAGTACCATCCCCTCGCGCAGAGAGGAGTCCGATACCACAACCTCCTCAAACCCAAACATGCGGAACAGCATGTTGACAAGAATCAGACCCGGCACAATCAAGTCAACCCGTTTTTCGTCAAGCCCGCTCATTTTCCGTCGTTCCGCAGAATTCAGGGGAATCATTGTCCGGTAGAGCATATCAAATTCACTGCGGGTAAACGAACTGCTGTTCAGCGAACCCTCGCTTTCACGACCATGCATGGAATGGATCATGCGAGCTATGTTTTCCGCCGTCCCCGAAGAGGCAATGGCGCGCTTCACCTTCAGCCGCGAAGCCGCCTCGACGGCAGAGACCATTTCAGCGGAAAAGAACTGCTCCAGAAGGGTTATCTCCCCTTCTGAAATCGGATCTTTCGTCACAAACCGCTCAAGCATTCGGGCAACACCAATTTTACGGCTTTCAAGCAGCTTTACCCCGTCTGCACTGGCAATGATGAACTCCACCGATCCTCCGCCAATATCAAAAAGAAGGTCGTTCGATTCCTTTAGCTTCACAGCATGGCGTACACCATAATAGATGAACTCCGCCTCCTCCATGCCAGAAATGACCTTTACCTTCAGCCCGGTCTCCTCGCGAACTCTGCGGAGAAATTCGTGCTGGTTTTTCGCCTCACGGATTGCGCTGGTGGCAAAGGCCAGAATATTGTCGCGGATAACGCCGTGCTCGGAAGCAAGCACGAGAAAATTTTTCAGGGCGGCGACTCCCGACTGCATCGACTCCTCATCAAGCATTTTCGTTGAAATGCTCCCCCGCCCTATACAGATCATGTCCTTGACACGATCAATCTCAACAATCCCTTTTTCCGGGCTCTCTTCAATAATAACCATGTGAAACGAGTTGGTGCCAAGGTCAATGGCAGCAACCCTCAATGCGTCATTCGGCATACTCAACTGAAATGAAGTTGCAAAAGCGCCCCCCTTGGTGCAGGGAAACGGTTTCGGGTTCAAGGTAGGTAATGTAACCAAAAAAGACGGGCAGGAGAGTTGGAAAATTCAATGTATATTCAGGCCGTAATACATCATAGACGACCTCCCCAACAGCCAGTGTGATTATGGAAGAAAAAGACCGCCTGGAACTTCGCTACGAAGTAGCCAGAAAGGCCATCCATCTCTCCTCTCTTGCCATTGCAGTCATTTACTGCCATATACAGAGAGAGCTTGCCCTTGTCATCCTTGCCCCGCTCGTTGCCGGATTTTTTCTGGTCGACTTGATGAAAAATTTTGAGGGCCCAGTCTCCAACTGGTACCACCGCACCTTCGACTCAATGCTCCGCCACCATGAGCTTGAGCCCCAAAAAATGCACCTCAACGGAGCCACCTGCATCACCCTCTCTGCATTGTTTCTGGTACTCTTTTTCCCAAAAATCATCGCTATCACCGCCTTTTCAATGGTTTCCGTTTCCGACACCATGGCCGCCCTCATCGGAAAAACATTCGGCCGGCACCGCTTCGCCGACAAAAGCCTTGAAGGGAGTGCAGCATTTTTCCTCTCCGCACTCATCATCGTTGCCATTGTGCCCAACCTCAACCCCGTAGCAGGCATTGTTATGGCAATAGTCGGAACTGTTGCTGAGGCGTTCATCATAAGAATAGGCGGATTCCGCATCGACGACAACCTCACCATCCCGATTTTCAGCGCGATTGCAGGCCTGCTCTTTTACCAGCTGTTCATGCCAGGAGCCATCGCAATGCTCTCAATCTGCCGGTAGACTGCCACATGGAAACCCTCATCACCGACTCGCCCCGTGAGGCAGCAGCCATCCTCAATCAAGGAAAGACGGTAGCCTTTCCCACTGAAACCGTCTACGGACTTGGGGCCGCCATTGACTCCCCCAAAGCCCTCGCCGAAGTGTTCAAGGCAAAAGGACGGCCCCCAGACAACCCGCTTATTGTTCACATCAGCACTCCCGAAGAGCTACCCCGCGTTGCCTCAACACTCAGCCCCGAAGCCAAACTGCTAATCAGCCGCTTTTTCCCCGGCCCGCTAACGCTTGTGCTGCCCAAAAGCAGTGCAGTTCCCTATGCCGTGACGGCAGGTCTTGATACCGTCGGCGTCCGCTGCCCCGCCCACCCCATTGCTCACGAGTTCCTTCAATGCTGCCACAGCCCGATTGCAGCCCCCTCAGCCAACCGTTCAGGCCGGCCAAGCGCCACCAGCTGGGAAGCAGTACAAAACGACCTTGAGGGAAGAATCTCCGTTATCCTGAGGGGAGCCCCCAGCCGGATAGGGCTTGAATCGACCATTGTCGACTGCAGCGGCCCGCACCCCCTCATGCTCCGCGCCGGAGCCGTCACCCTTGAAGAGCTGCAGGCGGTCGTGCCCTCAATCACTCCAGCCGGAAAAACAATAAAAAACGAAGCCCCGAAAAGCCCCGGCCTCAAATACCCCCACTACGCCCCGAAAGCCGCAATCCTCACCCATGAACAGGGGGATGCGCCCCAAGAAGCAGGTCCAGCTTCAGCCTGGATTGGGCTCGGCACGCCTCCTTCCGGAATAGCCATCGCAAAAACCTGCGCCTCGCTGGACGAATACGCACGGGAACTCTTCAGTTTCTTCCGCTACTGCGACCGAGAGGCCATCCACGCCATCTACTGCGAACTCCCCCCCAACCAAGGCCTCGGCAGGGCCATCCGCGACCGCCTCAAACGGGCCGAACAGTCCTGAAAGCTCTAGTCATTCAGAACGACCACAAACAGCCGACATGCAAAGAAGCCGGTGAATCGGTCAACCGCAAATCAGACCCGCTGCTGTAAACCTCACGATCAGTGTAGAATGTAACTTCATACCGCGCAGCAAGCTTCAGATTCTCCCGTGCCTGCCAAGCCGCAAGAAAAAAAATCGACTTTCCCCGGCCGTTATAGGTGCCCAGATTGAACTGCATCGGCAAACCGTCTTCATATGCATAAAGCTGGGAATCATAATCATCGGTATTGAACACCGTGCCGCGCCACTTTAGGCTCAGCCTGCCGTTCTTATAATTCAGCTGTTCATACAGCAGCCATCCGTTGTATGAAACATCGCCCGAAAAAAACTCCTGCGTCACTCTCTTGACCTCACCCCGTGTCCGTATGCTAAATACCCGGGAAAGCTTGATGTCAGAGTCTAGCCTTACCCTGTCCGTCAGAGAAGGCAGCGGCGCATAACCATTGATTGCTCCCTCTCCACCCAGAGCCCCTTGGGCCGAGGAGGCCTCCTCTTTCTTTTTGTGCTGCAGCTGCAGGCTCCAGGTAATTGAGGATGAGGCTTTCCACGAAGCAAACAGCCGCATGTCGTGACCTTCGGAAGGATAGGGATAAGACGAGGGGCTGAGCAGCGGAAAGCGGAACCAGTCGTAATATGCCCCCACCCTCACCTTTCGGCTGAGCCGGGCGTCGATGCCCGCATAATAACCCTCTTCATTTGATGCTCCGTCTCCCCGTTCGGCAAACGCGCCGGCAAAGGGTGAATAGTAATGCTCACCATACTGCCGCACAGCCACAACGGCCGTCACTCCACGGACCGGCTCATACGACGCCCCCGCAATCCAAGAGGAGTCATCAGGTTTTTGGGAAAACACCGTCTCCAGAAACATCCCTGCCCTGCCGAATGAAACTGCCGCCTCCAGCCCCACAAGATCAGCCGAGGATGCCTCTCCCCTGTCAATCCCCGACTCCACCAGTGCCTCCAGTGGCTCCGAATAGCCGTAATGGATCATGCTACCGCCGAGCCGGCCGTTCACACCCGAACCGCTGAAATTCCAGAGCAAATTCGCACCCTCAACTTTTTCAGTTACCCCGTCGCGCCTTTCCAACTCAGTCACAGTCCGGTGATAACCCGTATCATCAAAGCTAGTGATGAGCCCGTTTGTTTCATCTACCCGTGCGTCCACGCGGTTGGACGAAGTGAATGCCGTCACTTCAAACGGACCTGGCCGAAGGGTAACCGCTGCCCCTTGCAGAAACCCGTACTCCCCGCTCGACGAATAGGGCTTCAGCCGCCGAGAGCTCAAACGCACACTCCCCGCAGGATCCGAACCCTTTGAAAAATAGCGGTTCTGCCCCATGAGGAGCCCTTCACCGAAATTGAGGGTATAGTTGCCGACCACAGCACTTTTGAGGACCCCGAAGTCATAAGCGTTCAGGCTAAAAGAGGTAAAATCATCAACATCCGGCTCACCCACATCCTTCTCCTGCACCACACTCGCCTTCAGGTGCGGGATGGTAAGCTGCAGCCGGTTGTAAAGCTTATAGTTCTCACCGGCGTATTTACCAGTTGTTATACCGTCCCGTTCCGGCATTTCCGTAAAGTAACGGGTGTAAAGGGATCCTTCAATCTGTTCACGAAGCGCTTTGCGGCGCAGCTGCAACTCACGGCTGAAATAAATGTAGGGAACCGTCCACTCCGCCTTCTCATCGCCTATAATGTCGGCAAGGGTGGCTTCATTGGTAATCGGTCCGGTATCTGTGCGTCTAAAAATGATGTTGCGTACATCGGAAGGGGTCAGCCAGGGGAGCTGAAGCAAGTCTTCTGCGGAGGATTCATTCAGGTAGAGCTTCTGCTTTTTCAGGTCGGAAAGATCATCAAGTAAAGCTTCAATATTGCCCTCAGGCTCAAATGTGCTGAACACGGACTCTACGCCGTCCGTTGCACATTGCCCGACCTCCGGCGGACGGGCAAGGCAGAACAGGAAAAAAAACGATACCACAAGATGCATGGCATTTCGAGGTCGGAAAAGCGGCAACTGGTTCATGGGAATGGGGGTTGGTCCTGCATGAACAAAACCGGCCTACGAGCTCCCGGCAAGCTCCTGAAGCTGCCGCACCTCATCTCTGCTCAGATAGCGCCACTCGCCGCGTCTGAGATCGCCGGATTTAAGGCCGGCATAGGTAACCCGTTCAAGCCGTGTAACTTCAAAACCGAGGGTCCAGAACATCCTGCGCACCTGATGATTTTTCCCTTCATGAAGACTCATCCATACCTGCATGCCCCCATCAAGAATTTTCGCCTGGCAGGGACTTACCTTCTCCCCGGTATCCTTCAACCGCATTCCCCCAGTAAGAAGCGGAAGGGAACTCTGTGGAAAAGCGGTATCCAGCACTGCAAGGTACTCTTTTTTCACATTTGACGAAGGATGCATAAGTTTATTTGCAAGAATGCCGTCATTGGTAAACAGCAGCACCCCGGTCGTTTTCCGGTCAAGCCTTCCCACCGGAAAAACCCGCTCTTTAACTTTGATGTAATCAAGCACCATCTCACGATCACGCTCGTCGTTACTGGTGGAAATGACATTGCGCGGCTTGTTGAAGAGAATGTAGACCTTGCGCTCTTCAGGAAGAGCATACTTCTGCCCATCCACAATCACCTCGTCTTTGCCCATCTTTATCTTCAGCCCCGGCTCCTGCACAATTTGGCCATTGACCATCACCCGGCCCTCAATCACCATCTGGTCGGCCGCCCGGCGCGACGCAATGCCGCACATGGCCAAATACCGATTGATGCGGACCTCTTCACCCCTGCTCTTCTGCGTCATACTCCCCTGCTCCGGACTTTAGTCCTGTTTCGACTGGAGATGGTTCCTCTCCGCCTGATTGTGATAAATACTCCTGCTCCTCATGCTCGCGAAGAATCTCCTTGATTTCACGAAGCTTGGGCAGATCTTTCAATGAAGAGAGATGAAAAAGGTCCAGAAACTCCTTTGTGGTCCCGTACTGAAGTGGTCTTCCCGGAGTATCCGCCCGGCCCCGAACCTCAATGAACCTGCGCTCCATAAGCCGGTCAATAGCATAATCGGAACTAACACCGCGAATCTGATGAATCTCCCCCCGCGTTACCGGCTGATGGTAGGCAACAACGGAAAGCACCTCAAGAATGGATCGTGAAAGCCTCCTGCGAATTTTCGGTGCCTGAAGTTTCCGGAGCACCGGAGCGAACTCCTCCCTGCTGAGCATGCGGTACCCGCCGGCAATCCTGTGAATGAAAAAAGGACGACCACTCTCCCGGTACTCGCTGTTGATCCCCTCAACCACCTCCTGCAGGGCTGCCGAATCCATCTCCGCACCCGTAACCTGACGGATCACCTGAAGGGTGACCGCCTCTTCCGACGCGAAAATCACCGCCTCTATCTGCTGTTGCATCTCTCTGTTCTGCACGGACAAAATTCAGCTTATTGAGGAAAACTGCTGTCCTTCGGCTGAAAAGGGCTATTTGCGACGAGCTGTTGAATAGTTCTTGTCAAGGCATATCCCCTTCTCAAAATTGTACCAAAGCTCCTGACAAGGGAAATTGCACTCATAAAAAGCCTTTCCAATAATAACCGAATCCACCCCATAAGGGCGAAGGGAAGCAAGGCGCTGAAGATCTTCGGAATTGGTAACGCCACCCGAAGCAGTCACCTTCAGTCCCGCCTTCTCGGCAAACCGCTTGGTGCTCTCATAGCCGAATCCCTGCATCATCCCATCACGGGAAATATCGGTATAGACAACTCTCTCAATACCCATATCCTTCATCCTCAAGGCAAGCTCATAGTCCTGCATGTCGCTACTTTCCGTCCAGCCCTTAATTTTCGGTACACCGTTCTCGGCGTCAATGCCAACAACAATTTTCGAAGCCGGCCAATGCTTCATAAGCTCCCCCACAAGCGCCGGATCAGTCACGGCAGCAGAACCGATAACAACCCTGCCAACCCCCATGTCGAGATAACGCTTTACCGCTTCAAGCGAGCGGATGCCCCCGCCAATCTGAACAGGAATGTCAAGCTCAGCAACAATTTTGGCAACAATGTCGAAATTGACCATCTCTCCCGTAAGGGCGGCATCAAGATCAACAATATGCAGCATCTTGGCATTCTGCTTGCGCCAGATGATGGCCATGTCAAGCGGATTGTCGAGATAGATTTTCTGCTGACTGAAGTCACCACGAGTCAGGCGAACGCACTTACCATCTTTTATGTCAATTGCAGGAATAATCAGCATGGGAAAATATCAACAGACAAGGTTAAATAATGGGGCAGCTGCCTCTAACACCCGGCAAAATTCCTGAGCACCTGTAAACCGGCCTCAGAACTCTTTTCGGGATGAAACTGCACCGCAAAAATACCATTTTTTTCAATGGCCGAACAAAAGTTTTTGCCCGCAAACCAGGTTTCAGCCGCCACAGCGTCTGCACTCTCCGGCTCACAGTAATAGGAGTGTACGAAATAGAAAAAGGAATTGTCGGGAAGCGAACGAAACAGCACGCTGTCCTTCTTCATGGCAATGGAATTCCAGCCGATCTGGGGGATTTTGTCGGTCTCGCTCCTGAACCGAAGCACTTTGCCCGGTACCATATCCATTCCCCGATGGCTGCCCATCTCTTCGCTGCTGGAAAGCATCAGTTGCATACCAAGGCAGATGCCCAACAGATGCCCTCCCCGGTCAACATGCTCACGGATTGCATCGCTGAAACCCGAAGCGTCAAGCGAATCTATTGCTTGGCCAAATGCACCCACACCGGGAAGCACTACCTTCTGACACCCGGCCATATCCGCCGGATTGCTGCTGACTGAAGCCTTGATACCAAGATAGTCAAACGCCTTTTTTACGGAACGGAGATTTCCTGCGCCATAATCAGCTATAAATACCATGCACTACACCCCTGAACCACGAAAACGCAAGCACCACGGCGCTTTGAAGGCAAAGCCTCCCTGCGGATCCGATTTTTAAATTGCATTTAAATTCGGTATTATGTGGGCTTTGCCCTCAAGTCGAAGTCGTCTAGACAACTCTCCACAATCACACGAAACCGACGCACCAATGTATAGAATTGTTTCATCAAAGCCGTTAGCTGAAAATATTAAAAAAATTGAAATCGCGGCCCCGAGGATAGCAAAGAAACAGAAAGCTGGACAGTTCGTGATGCTGCGGGTCAGCCCGACAGGTGAACGCGTTCCGTTGACCATTGCCGGCTCAGACGCTGAAGCGGGCACCATCTCCCTGATTGTGCAGGGCATGGGCAAATCAACAAAAGAACTGAACAATCTTGCAGTGGGCGCCTCCATCCCCGACATTGTCGGCCCTCTCGGCACTCCCTCGCACATTGAAAACTTCGGCACAGCCGTCAGCATCGGCGGCGGCGTCGGCACGGCAATCGCCTACCCCACCGCTGTCGCCCTCAAAAAAGCCGGCAACCATGTCATCACCATCAACGGCGCTCGAACAAAAGAGCTGGTCATCCTTGAAGAAGAGATGAAATCAGTTTCCGACGAAGCCTACATCACCACAGATGACGGCTCCTATGGCTACCACGGCTTCGTAACACAGAAGCTCCAGGAGCTGATCGACTCAGGCAGGAAAATAGACTTCGTCCTGGCCATCGGACCCATCCCTATGATGAAGGCGATCGCCGAAGTCACCCGGCCCTACGGCATCCATACCGTTGTCAGCCTGAACCCCATCATGGTCGACGGCACCGGCATGTGCGGCGGCTGCAGGGTCACGGTCAACAACGAAACGAAATTCGCCTGCGTCGACGGCCCCGAATTCGACGCCCACCAGGTAGATTTCAGCAACCTTGCCGACCGGAACAGAATCTACCAGACCGAAGAGAAAGCATCTTCCGAAGCGGGGGACCACCAGTGTCGCCTGCATGGACGCCACTGAACCGACCTCACAACATCATTTCCATCCCATGGCAACCTCGGTGACGGGGCCGCCATGGGTCGGGCTTCAGCTGAAATTCAACCATCTCCCTAACCGAGGATCACCATGGACGCAAAAAACATCACCAACAAAGAACGAATGGCCATTCCACGCCAGCCCATGCCCGCACAGGACCCGACAGAGCGCAGCAAAAATTTTCAGGAGGTCAATCTCGGCTACACCCCTGAACTTGCAATGCAGGAAGCGCTCCGTTGCATCCAGTGTAAAGATCCCGTCTGCATCAAAGGCTGCCCGGTCAACATCAAAATTGACCAGTTCATACTGAAGGTAGCTGAAGGTGATTTCCTCGGTGCAGCAAAAAAGATAAAGGAAGACAATGTCCTGCCAGCCGTCTGCGGCCGTGTATGCCCGCAGGAAGACCAGTGCGAGAAAGAGTGCATCATCGGCAGAAAACATGAGCCCGTGGCCATCGGCAACCTTGAACGCTTTGTTGCCGACTGGGAACGCGAACATGGCAGCATGGAGCTCCCTCCGGTCAAACCCGCAACAGGCAAAAAAGTAGCCGTCATCGGCAGTGGCCCCGCCGGCCTCAGTTGCGCCAACGACCTTGTCCGCCACGGCCACAAGGTTGTTGTGTTCGAAGCCCTTCACGAACTCGGCGGCGTGCTCATGTACGGCATCCCCGAATTCCGCCTGCCAAAAGATATTGTCAGCCAGGAGATTGAGGGAATGAAAAAAATGGGCGTTGAATTCAAGACCGATGTCGTTGTCGGCCGCTCCGTCACCATTGATGAACTGATGCAGGAAGAGAGCTTTGATGCCGTATTCATAGGTGTTGGCGCCGGACTCCCCTGGTTCATGGGCATTCCGGGCGAAAGCCTTGTCGGCGTGCTTGCGGCAAACGAGTTCCTCACCCGCGTCAACCTCATGAAAGCCTACGACTTCCCCGCAAAAAGCGATACACCCATCTTCGACTGCAAAGGCAAAAATGTTGCCGTCTTCGGCGGAGGTAACACCGCCATGGACGCTGTGCGCACGGCCAAACGACTCGGCGCCGAACACGCCTATATCGTCTACCGCCGCTCGGAAGCCGAAATGCCCGCCCGCGTTGAAGAGATCCACAACGCCAAAGAGGAAGGGATTGAATTCCTGCTGCTCATGAACCCGATTGAATTCCTCGGAAACGACCGTCAGTGGCTTAACGGCGTCAAATGCATCAAAATGGAGCTCGGTGAACCCGACGACTCAGGCCGCCGACGCCCCGTTCCAGTTGAAGGCTCCGAATTCGTCCTCCCCATCGACATGGCAGTCATCTCCATCGGCAATGGCTCCAATCCGCTCATCAAACAGACCACGCCTGAGATTGAAACCAGCAAACGCGACACCATCATTGTCGATATCAACACCATGGCAACCTCAAAAGAGGATGTTTATGCCGGCGGCGACATTGTTACCGGAGGCGCAACCGTCATCCTCGCCATGGGCGCAGGACGCACAGCGGCAAAGGCAATTCATGAAAAACTGATGGGCACTGCCACAGGATACGACGAATGGTAAGGTCGGAAAGAGAACGGACCTATAGCCCGCCAAGAATCAGACGCCAGAGAGGAAGCGTCACAAAGGAAAAGACCACCCCGAACGCCACCATCAGTCCAGCAAGGGGTGGATCGATATCATGCTCTGCAGCAATGATGCCTGCCGTAATCATAGGGGGCATGGCCGCTTCAAACAGCATTATCTGAGCAGAAAACCCATGGGCACCCAGCCCGTGGACATAGAAAAGGGCAAGAATGAACGGAGCAAGCATCAGCTTGAACCCAAGCCCAAGCGCCAAGCGTCCCCGATTGCCCGCAAGATGGCCTGGCCGGAACGCAAACCCCACCGACAGCAGAGCAAGCGGAGCCAGCGTATCACCAAGCCGCTGCAGAACTGCCGTAAGCCAGGAAGGATAGTCCACCCCCATAAGAAACAGAGCAACGAGAAGGGAGATAAAGGGAGGAAACAGAATTATCCGCTTCAGGATAGCCCCTGCTGAAGGCGCACCGTCCGAATAGAACCCAGCAACCGTAATGCCCAGAGTGGAGAGCACCATGAACGACCCAAACTGGTCGACCATAATGCCATAACCCAGCCCGGCCTTCCCGTAAAACGCCTCAATCATCGGCAGCCCCAAAAACGAGGTATTGCCCATTCCGCCGGTCAGAATAAGAGCCCCCACCGTCGAGCGGGGAAGTTTCAGAAGACGGCCTACAGTGAGAAAAAAAGCAGCCGCAAAGGCGAAATGGAGCCACGGCATGGAGGCCAGAAGCAGCGCGTCACCCGTCAACTGCATACCGTGAACGGAGAGTAGCGTCAGAGCCGGCAGCGAAACATTGATGATGAAGCTGTTGAGAACAGCCGGTGCCGACTCCACCATACGGCCAGAACGGCGAAGCAGCATCCCTGCGAGAAAACAGACAGCAAGAAGAATGAGGTTATTCATTGGGGGCGTCATTGGAAGCGGCCGCTCCCGAGCGCACCTCCATCCCCTCCCTGAAGCGCTCTTCGGGCACAAACGCCACCCGGTCGCCCTCACCGAGCCCCTCAAGCACCTCAACAAAAGCAAGATCGGAAGCGCCCGTTGCAATCGGCTGTTTTTTCAGCCGGCCCTCAACAACACTCCACACAAAGCTCCCGCCGCTCTCTTTAAACACCGATCCCTTGCGAACCAGAAGAACTTTCGGCTTCACATTGTACACAATGTTTGCAGTCGCCGTCATCCCCTCCTGAATGAGGTCCACGGATTCCCGGGGGGAAAGGTATACCTTTGAAGTCTTGGTCACCCTGTCCGTCATGGGTACAACACGCGACACAACCGATGAAAACCGCCGCTCGGGCCAAGAGTCAAAAGCAATCACCGCCTTCTGGCCAATCCTCACCCGGGGCACATCAAGCTCGTCAACCTCAACGGAAATGACATAATCAGTCGTATCGACAACCGTTGCCACAACCGTTCCTGCAGAAACATAGTCTCCCTTCTTCACATCCTGCAAAGTCAGAATCCCAGCAAAAGGGGCACGAACCGTCAACTTCCCAAGGTCATCCTCAACCATCTTCAGCCTGAACTCACGCTGGCGGAGCATTGCCTCAGCCTGAGCCATTGATTTTTCTGCACCATCAACATCCTGCCGCGACACCGCCCCCTCCCGAAACAGGTTACTTTTCCTTGAATAGCTGAGCTCGGCATCTTTCAGAACTGCCCGCTGCTCAGCAAGAGCCGCCCGAGCCTCACTAACCGCAAATACCGGCCGCGGACTCTGGAACGAAAGAATCTTTTGGCCTTTTCTAACCGACTCCCCCTCACGGGCGCCCACAAAATCGACGGTCCCCGAATACTCGGAACTCAGTCTTGCAACTGAATTAGCCTCAACGAAACCGGTCGCATAAATTGCCTGAACCAGTTCACGGTATCGTACTTCACCCGACTCTACCTCAACGGTGTTGCCGCGCACAACCAGATAAAAAACCGTCAGGAGGAACAGGGCTCCGAGCGCGATGGAATACTTTGGAAATATCTTCTGGAGGTTCTGCATCTCTATATTCGTAATGAATTCATGATAATGAAGGTACGCCTTTTAAACTTTTTCTCCACCGCAACCTTGGTTTTTCCATAATTTTATCAATCTTTAAAAACACGCAACACAAAGGCGAGGCACCCACCTGCTGATTGCAACTCTAGAACACTTAAAACAATCCATCAATGGGAGATAACGAAGGTATTGACAAAAGCTTTCTCGACACCGTCAAATTTGACGACAGAGGACTTATTCCCGCAATCGTGCAGGACCACGAAACCGGCAAAGTGCTGATGATGGCATGGATGAACCGCGAAAGCCTGGAAATGACACTTGAGCGCAAAAAAGCATGCTACTGGAGCCGCAGCCGCAACAAACTCTGGCTAAAAGGCGAATCCTCCGGAAACATGCAGGAAGTCTTCGACATACTCATCGACTGCGACGGCGACACCCTCATCCTCAAAGTTTCTCAAATCAGCGGTGCATGCCATGTCGGCTACCACTCCTGCTTCTACCGCAAAGTCAACGAAGACGGCTCAATGCAAATCTGCGACACCCTCATGTTCAACCCCGAAGAGGTTTATGGAAAAAAACACTGACCAACCGGTCCCGGCAGAGGAAACAGCAAAAAAACTGAACCTCACCAAATCACGAACCGGCATCCAGCAGATGTTTGATGAAGTCGCCCCAACTTACGACTTCCTCAACCACCTGCTGAGCATGGGCATAGACAACTACTGGCGTGCCGTAGCCACTGCACGGGCAAAAAAGCTCATGGAGAAGACGCCCGACCCGCGCATTCTTGATGTTGCAACCGGCACCGGCGACCTGGCAGCCTCAATGGCGAAAATACCCGGAGCAAAAGTCACCGCGCTCGACCTCTCGCCCCAAATGCTCGCCATCGCCCGGAAGAAATACCCCGGCATCACCTTTCACGAAGGATACGCCGAAAAACTTCCCTTCCCCGCAGCAAGCTTCGACATAGTATCAGCCGGCTTCGGCGTCAGGAACTTTGAAAACCTTGAAGAAGGAATGCAGGAGTTCCACCGCGTCCTCAAACCCGGAGGCAGCGCCCTCATCATTGAGCCAATGATTCCGAGAGCCACCATCCTCAAAAAGCTCTACCTCATCTACTTCAAAAAAGTGCTGCCGAAAATTGCAGGGCTCTTCAGCAAATCCACCTTCGCCTACGACTACCTGCCCCACTCCGTCGAGCAGTTCCCCCAGGCCGAAGCCTTCACCGCAATTCTCAAAAAAGCCGGCTTCACCACAGCAGAGTACCGCCCCATGACCTTCGAAACCTCCATCCTCTACATAGCCACAAAATAACAGCACGCTACCGCTGAAGCCAAAGGCCGCCCCCAAACAAGGACGGCCATCTGTTTTTCAAAAAGCAAAAAAACCGAAATAGTTGGGGGCACTCATGCTTGAATGTACTTGTTCGCAAAAAAACACAGACCATAAAAACCATGGTTGCGGGCAACATCAACTTAAATACCAGATACCCTCCTCAGTTTATTAATACACTCAGTCATGAGTTTCCCCAACTCTTAACCGTTATATTAATTGTAGTTAGACTTATCAGAGGAGGGATTCGAATTCCTCTTCGGTGATGATGCGGAGACCAAGCTTTTGGGCTTTTTCGAGTTTGCTGCCGGCCTCTTTTCCGGCGACGACCATGCCGGTTTTTTTGCTGACGGTGGAGACGATGCTGCCACCCCGCGCAACAACCAATTCGCCAGCCGACGAGCGGTCGTGGCGCAGGAGCCCCCCGGTGAATACCACCGTAAGCCCTTCAAAGTTGGTGTTCACCAGAGGCTTGGGTTCCTCGGCTACAAGCGGAAGACCAGCCCTCCGGAGTTTTTCAATAAGGAGAGGAGCAGAGGGTTTCATGAACCAGTCACGAATGCTCCGGGCAATGACGGGGCCGATATCGGGCACTTCCGACAGCTCTTCAAATGTAGCCTCCTGCAGCGCCTCCATGGAGGTACAGACTTTTACAAGCTCCCGCGCCGTAGCTCTGCCAACATGGCGGATGCCGAGGCCGAAAAGCAGACAGGCAAAACTCTGCTCACGGCTCTTCAGGAGAGCCTGAAGGAGGTTCCGGGCCGACTTTTCCCCCATCCGTTCAAGAGCTGTCAGCTCTTCTTCACCAAGAAAATAGAGGTCGCCGGGATCCTTCACCATCCCCTTTGCAACCAGCTGCTCCACCAATGACTCGCCAAGGTTTTCGATATCCATGGCATTGCGCGATGCAAAATGCAGCACCCTCCCCCGTATCTGAGCCTGGCACCCATCTTCGTTCGGGCAGTACCAGCTCACCTCGCCCTCCGGCTGAACAAGCGGTGTGCCGCATTCGGGGCAACGGGACGGCAGCTCCTTTGCGCTCAACCCGGGCGGGCGCTCTTCAAGAAGGACGCTGATAACCTTGGGTATGACTTCTCCAGATTTTTCAATAACCACACGGTCACCGGGCAGGACGCCGAGTCGCTCCATTTCGTCAAAGTTGTGAAGGGTGGAGCGCGACACGGTTGAGCCTGCAATACGAACCGGTTCAAGTTCGGCAACGGGAGTAATGGTACCGAGCCGACCCACCTGAAACACAATGTCGCGAAGAACGGTTGTGGCCCGGCTGGCAGGATACTTATAGGCAATTGCCCAGCGGGGGCTCTTGCTGGTTGCGCCGAGAAGCTTCCACTGTCGCACATCATTGAGCTTCACCACCACCCCGTCCGTCTCATACGGCAACTCCCTCCGCCCCTCATCCCAGAGCTGAATAAAGGCCTCAACATCCTCAACTCCATGGCAGAGGCGGTAATGGCCTCCGGTAGAGAACCCGGCGGTTTCAAGCAGCTTCAGGCGGTCACCATGCGAAGTCTCCTCATGGTGCAGGCCGGAAATATTATAGGCAACAAACCAGAGAGAGCGCCTGGCCACCTCCGCTGAATCCTGTAGTTTCAGAGTCCCTGCGGTGGCATTGCGGGGGTTGGCAAAACGGTCCTCTTCGGGCCGGGTATCGTTCAGCGCCTCAAAATCCTTCTTCCGCATCAGCACCTCACCGCGAACCTCAACCTCGCAAACCTCTCCCGCGGAAAACGGGCCGTCAAACTCCCACAGGCGCAACGGAATAGAGGGAACAGTTTTCAGGTTCACGGTAATGTCGTCGCCCCGACGCCCGTCGCCCCTCGTAGCACCCCGTACAAGCAGGCCATCGCGGTAAAGCAGGCTAACGGCAACACCATCGAACTTGAGCTCCGCCACCAGGTCGCGCCCCTCCGCCCCCTCCGCTTCAAGCAGTCGGTTGAGACGCCCGACGAACTCCTCCACCTCGCCGATTGAATAGGTGTTGGCAAGACTGAGCATCGGCTCCCGGTGCTCCACTGAGGGAAACTCTTTTGTGACGGTGCCGCCAACCCGTTGGGTAGGGCTGTCGGGGGTAAGCAGTTCAGGATGCTCCCGTTCCAACTGCACAAGCCGCTCCAGCAGGAGGTCGAAATCATAGTCCGACAGCTCCGGCTTCGCCTTCACATAGTAGAGCTGGTTGTGGCGCTCAATGTCGCGCCTAAGCCTTTCGGCCTCCGCCCTCAATACCTCACTGCCCTCCATCTTACCACCAGGGTTGTTTCATCCGGGAGAACGCCCATCCGGAAATGTTCTTCAAAAATCCAACCGACCCCTCAACACCGAGCTTGTCCCAAGTGGCCTTCAGCACCCCAGGATACCGCCAGGCAACCTTGAGCATCACCACCGCCAACTCCTCGATCTTCATTTCGTCGCGGAACATAGCCTCGCGGTAGTGTTCGGGAAGATCGTCAAGCGCAACCATCACCTCGTTCATGAGGTCGTTCACGAAGTTCGGTTCGTCGGTAGCCGCATCGTAACACATGTACTTCATGAGGTTCGCCATGGAGGCCACATTGGGCTCATATGCACTGACCTTCTCCAGCTCCTTCTTCCCGAGCGAACCCGTTGTAAGAGCCGCTTCAAGCTCAGCCGTCAGGCCCTCAAGGTTGCGCACCATCGAACCAAACCCGCAGAAAGTAAGCGGAGAGGCAAGCGAAGCCGCATCGCCCAGCAATATGATCCGGTCGTCGGCTATCTCGCGCGTACGGCTGAATCCGTCATGAAAATAGGCTGGAATGATGCCATAGACCGGCCGATGGACCCTGAAATCAGGCCCCACACTCTTGTACTCCCCGAGCCTCTTGAAATAGGTGTCGAAAAGGCCAAGAAGCGACTTGTCGTTCGGCGAACCCACCTCGTCGTAAAAAAAGAGGTAAGTGATATATTCATTGCCTTTTGCCGGAAACCCCTCCCAGATCAGCTGGCGCCCACGGCCCGGGGAAGTTTCGGCCGGCCCGGTACTTGCCAGAATCTCCCCAGTATCGAAATCCGCCCCCTCAAAACCGCTTGCAATGGTACCCACCGTCGGGCACACATGGGTCTGAGGCCGTCCTTCGTTGAGTTGCATAGCAATCGGCGAAAGAATGCCCATTACATCCACCAACACACCGGCCCGGAACCAGGAGGCGTTCCCCTCCGAGTCAGCAGTCTCAACCACCACATGGTCGCTGAAACGAAAGCACTGCACAAAGCTCGTTCCCGATTTAACCTCACAGCCCTTCACCGCCTTCACCTTCTCCATGGCAAGTCCCAGCAGGCGGTCGGCGTCAACGGCGCAGTCGAGCACATTCTGCATGAACAGGCGCTTCTCGGTGCCATCCTCCTTGTGGAACTCAACCCATCCTGTTTTGTACTTCCGCACAATCACGGAATCGAGCTCTTCTTTGCTGAACACTCCGGTATCGGCAAGACGGCACAACTCCTGCCGTGAAATATTCCAGTCCCTGGTGGAACGGCCGGGCGTGTTGCGGTCGAACACCAGCACTTTGCGTCCGAAGCGAGCTGCCATAACAGCCGCATGAAGCATGCCGAGCGTCCCCCCGGCATAAATAATATCATAAGTGGCGCTGACGGAGGCCTTCTGCGGCAGCAAAGAACCATCCCTCACCACATCAGGAACAGGGTGCTCCAGCTGCTCCCAGTAACGGTCGAGCTCCAAAACCCCCTTTAATTGCGCCTCACCGTCCGGAAGGGCGGAAAAGGCTTTATGGAGATGTGGGTGGGTTGTGCGGATTCTGTCAAGTGAAGCTGGCATAACGATAAAGGGATAGGTCAAAAAAGTTCATCGCGCTGAAAGCTTCCGGTCACTCTCTATTTTTCCGTCAACCAGATGGATTCTGCGCCCCGCCCTGTTGGCAAAATCCTCATCATGGGTCACCACAACAACCGTCTGGCCGAGCTCCCGATTCAGCCGATCAAAAAGCCGGTAGACATTATCGGCCGAACGGGAATCGAGATTGCCGGTCGGCTCGTCGCCAAGCAGAACCTTCGGGTTGTTGGCAAGCGCCCGGGCAATGGCAACCCTCTGCTGCTGCCCGCCGGAAAGCTGGCTCGGCCTGTTGGCATGCTTCTCCCCAAGCTCCACCATGGCAAGCAGTTCCATAGCCCGCTCTTTTATCTCCTTTCGTGAGAACCGACCGCTGATCATCATCGGCATGCTCACATTTTCCAGGGCATTGAACTCAGGCAGAAGAAAATGGAACTGGTAGATGAACCCGATATTGCTGTTCCGGATGCGGGTCATCTCGGTCTCATTCTTTTCAGTAATATCCTCACCCGCCAGCCACACGCGCCCCGAGGTCGGTTTGTCGAGCCCTCCCATTATGTAGAGAAGTGTTGACTTGCCCGAACCCGACGGCCCGGTGATTGAGAGAAACTCGCCAGCGGGAATTTCAAGGGAAAGGTTCGGGATGATCGTCTGGCGAACATCGCGCGACAGCTCAAGCTCCCTGCGGATATGTTCAAGCCTGAGAATTTCTTCAGCCATCAGTCACTTCGATTGTTCAAAATCAGTCCATTGAGTGAAGATACAAACAAAAACCGACTGATGGGAACCCCAAATCAGCCCCCCTTCACCTCTTGACGGTACAGTTCCCCGAACCTCTTCTGTATTCCATCGCGCACCCGGCGGAACACCCGAAGCTTCTCCTCCTCCGAGCCCGCTGCCTCAGCCGGATCCTCAAAGCCTATGTGAAGACGGTGGCCAACCTTTCCCGTAAACACGGGACAGGACTCTTTCGCCCCGTCGCAGACCGTCACTACCCAGTCAAATGGACGACCAAGAAACAGGTCAACACTTTTGGGACTGTTGGCACTAATGTCAATCCCATCCTCCGCCATCACCTTTACCGCCAGCGGATGCACTACTCCTGAAGGCTCGGTACCGGCCGAAAACACTTCAAGCGCCGGATCGAACGAATGGAGAAACCCCTCAGCCATCTGGCTTCGGCAGGAATTTCCCGTGCAGAGCACAAGCACTGAAGTATTCATGGCATCAATGTCATTATTGGTTGAAAACGCCAAAAGGAAGTCATAACAAAAGGTTGAACACAAAGCCCACAAGCATGATTCCTGAAGCCACCACCCCCGCAAACACAGCAATCAGGCGTGGTCGAAGCACCTTGCGGAGAATGATCATTTCAGGAGCCGACAGGGCAATCACGCTCATCATGAAAGCCATCACGGTACCAAGAGCCGCCCCCTTGCCAAGCAGGGCCTGCACAACAGGAATGATTCCCGCAGCATTTGAATACATGGGAACTCCAATGAGAACTGCAGCCGGAACCGACCACCAGACGCTGTTGCCCATGAGAGAAGCCATGAAGTTCTCGGGCACATAGCCGTGGATGCCCGCACCGAGACCAACGCCCAGAACAATGTACACCCACACCCGCCCCACAATCTCCCTCACATGCCCCAGCCCTTCACGCATTCGTCCGGGCCACTCCATTGCATCGGGAACAGCGTTGCCGGGCCCGGTGCTGCCCTGCAGTTTCTGCACCCACTCCTCAAGATGGTTTTCCATGTTCAGCCGGCCTATCACCATGCCAGCAATAATCGCAACTAAAAGCCCCATAAGCATATAGAGCAGTGCAACCTTCCAGCCGAACATTCCAAACAGGAGGGCAAGAGCCACCTCATTGACCATCGGTGCAGAAATGAGAAACGAAAATGTTACCCCGAGCGGCACGCCCGCCTGAAGAAACCCTATAAACAGGGGGACCGCAGAACAGGAGCAGAACGGGGTAACGATACCCAGTGTTGCGGCAAGCATATTGCCCTCCCCTCTCCTGCGTCCTGAGAGCATGGCTCTCGTCCGCTCAGGCGACACAAAGGTATGCACCACTCCCATCACAAACACAACTGCCGTGAGAAGCATCAGCACCTTGGGGACCTCGTAGATGAAAAAATAGAGCGCCTCACCAAACGGGAGTGCGTGCGAAAGCCCTACAGCAGCAACAAGAACTTCAGCAAAGCTTTCAAGCTGACCGTAAAGAAACACCCACAACAACGCCGCCATAAGAAACCCGCCCCACCATCGCATTGACTGAGTCATCTTCATTCCCCCCTCAGCAACAGGACGAACCCGATGCCCCTGAAGAACCCTTGCAACAGCAACCCCGCTTTTGGGAAGCAAGCAGCGAACGGATTTCTTCAGAAGAAGGCACGCGTCCTGCCGAACGGACCTCGCCATCTACCACAAGTGCTGGAGTTGAAAGCACATTATAGGAAATGATCTCCTGCATGTCCTGCACCTTTTCAACCTCTGCAGCAATTCCATCAGCAACAATCACTGCATGCACCGCTTCAGCAAGCTGAGCGCACTTTGCACATCCCGTTCCAAGTATTTTAACCCGAATCATACCTCTTCTCCTTTTTGTTTATCGCAAATAAACGATTATTAAAAAAACCAGCAATCAACTACATTCACACTGACCAGAGGAGGGTGAAATGAAAAAATCCTTCAGCACACCTTCCGCCTTCGCCCAATTTTCCCGATTGATACAGTAACGAACCTTTGGCGGATTGATTTCACCCTGAATGAGGCCTGACTCAAGCAGAACCTTCAGATGCTGCGATACGGTCGACTGAGCCATAGGAATGAAATCGGTCAATTGACCCGTAAAACAGCACGAATCTGAAAGAAGAAGCTGAAGAATCCTGATACGCACCGGATGGCTGAGCGCCTTGGCAATTCTGGCCAAAGCCTCCTCTTCCTTACTGTACCGCACTGCCGACTGCGTTCTCTGCATCCTTCGCTCTCGTTTTAGTTAATCGTAAATATACGATGAGACAGTAAAATGAACAAATAAAACGAACAAACCAGCAAAGAAACTTTTCAGAACAAAGACCAGTTCGCTATATTCCGTACAACATAACGACCACACAAAGAAGAGAAAAAGCGCAAAGAGCAGAAAATAATAATGCCTAATATGCCTTTTGCCTTACTTTTTACAAAAAAATCATCTATCATGATGACACTTACATTAATGAGAGCGCATTGCGGAACAGCGCCGTTCAACAAAAAAACCTTGACACAATGATCCCTTTCCTTCTCCCCGACTCCGACATAGAACGATTCATTGAAGAAGATGCCCCCTATGGCGACATGACAACCACCCTGCTCGGCATTGGCGACACACAGGGCCAAATTACCTTCACCACCCGTGAAGAGACGACTCTCTCCGGTACGGAAGAAGCTGCTCGCATTCTCGAGCGCTGCGGCGCCCGGGTAAGCAAGTCAACCCCGAGCGGCACGGCCGTTGGAGCCGGAACAATATTCCTGTCGGCTGAAGGACCCGCTGCCGCCCTGCACACGGCATGGAAGGTAGCGCTGAACATGCTTGAGTATGCATCGGGCATCGCAACCAGAACCGCAGGAATTGTGAGGAACGCCCAAAGCGCCAACCCTGCAGTCAGCATTGCAACCACCAGAAAATCCTTTCCCGGAACAAAAAAAATCGCCATCAAGGCAATTATGGCTGGAGGAGCAACACCGCACCGTCTCGGCCTTTCGGAATCTATTCTAGTCTTCCGCCAGCACACCGAGTTTCTGGGCGGCATCGACAGCTTTCTCGACACCATCCCCGCCATGAAAGCAAAGGCGCCGGAACACAAAATTCTTGTTGAGGCCGACAGCCCCGAAGAGGCACTGAAAGTAGCAGCGGCTGGTGCCGATGTAGTGCAGGTCGACAAACTCTCCACCGAAAGCCTCACCGAATTGGTGCACGCCATACGCGACATTGCCCCCGGAATAAAAATATCAGCAGCCGGCGGAATCACTCCAGAAAACGCCGCAGCCTATGCCGCCACAGGCATCGACATTATTGTTCTATCGTCAGTTTATTTCGGAAAACCCTCAGACATTGCCGCAGCAATGCAGCGGATGTAAACCAAACGCCATCACAACAATGAAACCCGGCCTCATCAACTCATTCCGCTGCCTGCTTGCAGCCCTCATGCTCTCAATCCTCCCAGCCACAACACTCGTGGCCGGAGAGGTAAGAATATCGGCCGGTGCAGGCATGAAAGACGCCGTCAATGACATTGTTAGCAACTATCACTCGTCCCATCCCGGCACAACCATCACCCCAAACTTTGGCCCGTCTGGAGCTCTGGCCGGCCAGATTCTCAACGGAGCCCCTGCCGACATCTTCATTTCAGCAAACACCAAATGGATGGAGTTTCTGATAGAGAAAAAGATTGTCGATGCAACATCGAGAAAGCCTTTCGCCCGTAACTCCATTGTCTTTACAGGCACCACCAAGCACAGGGTCTCGTCAATGAAGGACCTCGGGAAACTGCAGCGCATCGCCATCGGCAGCCCCAAAAGCGTTCCGGCAGGTGAATATGCCATGCAGGCCATCACGAGTTCTGGCATGAAGAAGCAGCTGCAGGGCAAAATAATTCTGGCAAAGGATGTACGCGAATGCCTCATGTATGCTGAACTTGGCGAAGTGGACGGCGGCTTTGTCTACAGAACCGACGCCCTCCTCGCCAAAAAAGCAACCATCCGCTTTGAAGTATCCCGAAACCTCCATACTCCCATCATCTTCCCGATGGCCCTCACCCTGAAAGGCAGCCTGAATCCTGAAGCCCGCGACTTCCTGAACTACCTTAGAAACCAGGAAGCACACAAAGTTCTCAACGCCTACGGATTCGTCACAAAAGAAACCGGAAACTGATGCAGCTCGCCCCCGAAGACATCACCGCCATAAGGCTCTCCCTGCAGATTGCCCTCACCGCCACCCTGCTCTCCCTTCCCCTCGGGTTTGCAGTGGCGTGGCTACTGTCGTTCAAAACCTTCAGGGGAAAAATCCTGCTTGAGGTCTTCATCAACCTCCCGCTCACCCTTCCCCCTGTCGTTATCGGCTACTTTCTGCTCCTGATGCTGGGAAGGCACGGATGGCTCGGCTCACTGCTCAATTCTGCGGGCATTGAGCTCATTTTCACCTGGAAAGCCGCCGTCATCGCCTCGGCAACCGTAGGCTTTCCGCTCCTGGTCCGATCCATACGGCTCGGCATGGACTCCATCAACCGTCAGCTCATCCAGGCGGCAGAGAGTCTCGGCTCCTCATGGTTCGACACCCTCCTGACCGTCATTCTGCCGCTCTCGCTCAAAGGCATTCTGGCGGGATCATCCCTCATGTTCGCCCGAAGCCTCGGCGAGTTCGGAGCCACCATCATTGTGGCCGGCAACATCCCCGGCCTCACCCAAACCATCCCGCTGGCCATATACGACTATGCCAGCTCCCCCTCAAGCACCCAAATGGCACTTTCGCTCTGCCTGGTCTCCGTCGCCATATCAGTCGTCGTCCTCTTCATCCATGAATACCTTACCGGAACAGTTGAAAAAAGAGGGGAATCATGAGGCTCCGGATTGAAGCAGAAAAACAGCTAGGAAACTTTCACTTCAGCATCAATGCCGACATCACCGACAAGCGGATCGGCATTTTCGGTGAATCAGGCAGCGGGAAATCCACACTCGTCCACATGCTCTCGGGCCATCTGCAACCCGACCAGGGAGAGATTTTCCTTGACGACGACTGCATCTTCAGCAGCAGCCGCGCCCTCAACCTCCGGCCCCGCCATCGACGGGTGGGACTTGTCTTCCAGAAGCCATCGCTTTTTCCGCACATCTCAGTCTCCCGGAACCTCTTTTACGGATATCGCCGTTGCAGAACCGAGCACCGGAAAGTCACACCCGACGAACTCATTACCGTTCTGAAGCTCGAAGGCCTTCTTGAGCGCGGGGTCCGTAACCTCTCTGGCGGAGAAAAACAGCGGGTAGCCCTTGCCCGGGCGGTGCTGGCCAGCCCCCGGCTACTCCTCATGGACGAACCGCTCTCAGCACTCGACGACGGGCTCCGGTTCCAGATCATCCCCTACCTGAAAAGCGTCACAGAACAGTTCGGGATTCCCTACATCTTCATCTCCCACTCCGTCGTGGAAATGCAGCTGATGACGAACCGCATCCTCACACTCCAAAGCGGCCGCCTCAGCCAGGAAACAACCCCCGACCAGCTTGCCCGAAAAACAATGGCCCGAAGCCAGCGAGGGTATGTAAACCTCCTGGAGCTCGACGGAGCCACTTCCAAAGGAGGACTCTTCGCCTACCGCTGGGGGGAGGGGCAACTGCTCATCTCCGACGGAAACAGCCGCTCATCAGCACTCTTCGAGCTCTCCTCGCGCGACATCATCCTCTTCCAGAAACACCCAGAAGCCATCAGCGCGCGCAACCTCCTGGAGTGCAGGGTAAAAGAAACCTTCAGCGCCGACAACCGCGTCGGCATAGTTCTCTGTTCAGGCAACAGCCAGCTTGTAGCCGAAATTGTCCGCAAAGCGGCCGATGAAATGCAGATAAAGGCCGGCGCAACCGTCTTTGCCGCCATCAAAGCCTCATCATTCCGCCGGCTTATCTGAAAGCACCCGGGCAAAGCGGCAATTTTTTATTTTCGCTGAAGGTTGGATACCTTATCCATGGATTAAGGAACAAAACAAGTCTGAACATGAACCCACCGTCAGCAACAACAGGCAGAAAAGTCTGCTTCATGACCGGAGCCTCAGGTCGGCTTGGCAGTGAAATGGCGCTCGCTGCAGCAGGAAAAGGGTACACAGTGTTCTTCACCTGGCACAACTCGCACGAGCACGCTCAGGAGACGCTGGAAACAATCCAGTGGATCAGCCCCGAGTCACGCATGATCCGCTGCAATGTCTCCAGACCCAAGGAAATTCGAGCAGCCTTTGCCGAATTCCGAAAACATTTTGACCGCCTCGACCTCCTGATTGCCAGCGCATCCAACTTCTACAGAACCCCTCTTGGAGAAGTAACCGAAGAAGAGTGGGACAGCTTGGTCGACACCAACCTAAAAGGAACCTTCTTCACCATGCAAGAAGCGGCGGCAATCATGCGCCCTCAGCTCTTTGTGTCGCGAATCATCACCATGGCCGACATTTCCGCCGACCTTGTCTGGGAAAACTTCGCCCCCTACACCGTCTCAAAAGCCGGCGTGGTGCACCTGACAAAAGTCTTCGCCAAAAACTGCGCGCCAACCATACTGGTCAACGCCATTGCCCCCGGCACCATCACCCTCAACCCCGAAAAAGATATGGACAGCTCCGACACAATGGCCGCCGCAATTCCCCTCAAGCGCATCGGCAATCCGCTCGACATCGTCAAAACCCTCCACTTTCTCATGGAAAGCGACTACATCACCGGACAGGTCATAACAGTGGACGGAGGCCGCATGCTCCAATAAAGAAGGTGCACCAACGATAAAAAGACCAGAGAGTTTTTCTATATTACTGGAAAGTTTTACCGCCGTACAAAAACCAACACTGAGACCCGACACCCATGGAACAGGAAGTCCCCGTCATTCATTCCGCAGCCAAAGACCCGGTAGAGAGCAATAACCCGACCCCTGCCGCTGACGGCCGCATACCCGAACAGATACGCGAAATCAGCGACTCGCTTTCAGACGCGTTTGCGCGGTTCCGGGAGAGCGACTCATACGACAGCCTGCTTGACTTGGCCGAACAGACCCGCACCTACATCCGCAACCATCCCCTGCCAGCACTGCTCTACTCGCTCGGCGCAGGAGCGGTTCTTGGGATGATGTTCGGGAAAAAACGCTGAACCATGAACAAAAGAGAGGCAAAAAAAGAACACGGCAGAACCCCTCCCTCTGGAGGCAGGAGCATTCCCCATCTCATTGACGAAACCGTATCGGCCACATGGGATGATGTCAAAACAATTATTGATGCCAAGATAGAGATCCTGAAAATCGAGATTTCAGAAAAAATCGCCATTGTTGCGGCCATGCTCATTCTCGCCATCGTCCTTGTTACCGGCTCAGCATACCTTGTCACCACGCTGGCACTTCTTGCAGGCGAACTGAGTGGCCACATATGGCTCGGCTACCTGATGGTCAGCATGGTATTCATAGCCACATTCACCTTTTTCACCCGTTTCAGGCCGCAGCTCCTCAAAAACCTGATACAAAAAATTCTTCTCTCCCTCTATGACTACAAACAATGACACGATGAGGAAAGTGCAGAAACGCATGGAAGAACTACAGAACACCATTGCTGAAAAAGAAGAACAGATACGCCTGAGAGGCCATCAGCTTCAGCACGACATTGAAGCCGGAATCTCTCCCAAAGAGATTGTCAAAAAGCATCCCCTTCAGTCAACCGCGCTACTCTTCCTGACCGGAATCCTCACGGGGCAGGCAGTCAGAACCCTCGCCCATAAACCGACCGTCCAGCCAACCGCTGAAAAAACTGCGTTCCCCCTCCCTCAAGCCGCTCCAGACAGTGATTTTCGCGACATACGCATGGAGCTGCTACGCTCCGCAAAAGACCTTGGCGTCTCCTACCTCCAACATTACATTGACGGCAAATTCAGAACAAGCCCGAAAGAGCCCTCCTCGCATTAGGAAAAACAACACTGAGGGCATTGCCCGAGCACCCTCGCCAGCAACTCATTTAGCTCTGCACCCGCAGGATCTCAGAGAAATTCCGTACCTTACAGCCTACGGAAAAATCCCTAAATGCCGCACTGAGCCACCCAACAATCAACAACGGCAATGCCATTCGCCATTGCACACACACTATGACCATAAAGCACAACCCGCCCGTAGCTTTGAACAAGGAACACTTTTATGTCAATCGCAAAGCGCGGCAGCTCTTTCACCTGACCGACCCCGACTTCCTTGTTCTCCCATCGGCCGGCCCCGAAAGCCTGAAAAAAGCTGAACAGCAGGCAGCCGTCATCAATGCATTCCTGCAGAAACAGAACAGCACAGCCAAACCTGTTCTCCCTGCACAGTTTCACGGCATGAAATTGCTCCATGAGCTCTTACACTTCATCATGGCCCGAGCCATCGCCCGAAAAGAGCCCGAAATGCTCGAGAAGGCATACTCCCGTTTTGAAGAAGAGCTTTCAGAAGACCGCTCCACCGACTACCTCTCCCGCTTTCTTTCAACATTTCCGACCCTGAAAATATACACCGGAGCAGAACAGCCCCTCGAAGCCCTGAAGCGGAACGAAACCCGCAATGAGTTGCTTGAAGAGTCTTTTCTGGTATGGATCAACAATCAGAACCCCGCACTCCAGCAGTTCACCGAACTCCTCAGTGACTCCATGCTCATGCGTGAAGAGGCTTACCGGAAACTGATACTCACCCTGCAATCATCCATGCATGCAATGGGCCCCGTCGGCCCCGACAACGAAGACTTGGCAGACCTCCTCACCCGTCCCATACGCCACGCACCTGAATCCATTCTTGAACAGCTCCGCTACATCCGGCTCAACTGGTCGGATATGCTTGAAGCCTCACCCTTCTGGACCATGCTTTCCGGTGCCATAGAGCTTATTGAAGACGAAGATAAATACCTCTTCTTTCAGCGCATCAGCAGTGAACAGGAAGGCCGTCACGACAGCGCCTTCTTCGACAAGGACGCATTCGTACCCGACTACGCCGCACTCGGCGACGGCCCGGCGAACTACTCCAGCGACTCCACATGGATGCCAGAAGTGGTCATGCTCGCCAAAAGCACCTATGTCTGGCTCGATCAGCTCGGCAAAATGTACGGCAGGCCAGTCCACCGCCTGCAGGACATCCCCGACGAAGAGCTCGACCGCATTGCCGGTCAGGGCTTCACCGCCCTCTGGCTCATCGGCCTCTGGCAGCGCAGCCATGCCTCGCGCGAAATCAAGCAGATGCAGGGCAACCCCGAAGCCAAAGCCTCAGCCTACGCCCTTGAAAAATATGACATAGCCGATGACATCGGCGGATACGAAGGCTACCTGAACCTCCGCCACCGCGCCTCACAGAGAGGAGTGCGCCTTGCCAGCGACATGGTTCCAAACCATACCGGCATGGACTCCGAACTGGTGCGCGAACGCCCCGACTGGTTCCTCTCCTCCGGCACGCCGCCCTACTACAACTACACCTATAACGGCCCGAACCTCAGCCCCGACCCGCGCTACACCATACAGCTCGAGGACGGCTACTGGAACCGGACCGACGCCGCCGTCACCTTCAAGCGGATCGACCACATGAACGGCGACACCCGCTACATATACCACGGCAACGACGGCACCAACATGCCGTGGAACGACACCGCCCAGCTCAACTTTCTCTCCCCCGAAGTTCGCGAAGGGGTCATCCAGCAGATTCTCCATGTAGCAAGGATGTTTCCCATCATCCGCTTCGACGCCGCCATGGTGCTCGCCAAGCGCCACATACAGCGACTCTGGTTCCCGCTCCACGGCCAAAGCGCCGCAGTTCCCTCCCGCTCCGCCTACGCCATGAGCATGGCCGAGTTCGACGCAGCCATTCCCGAAGAGTTCTGGCGTGAAGTGGTCGACCGCATCCACGCCGAAGTCCCCGACACGCTGTTGCTCGCCGAAGCCTTCTGGATGCTTGAAGGCTACTTCGTCCGCACACTCGGCATGCACCGCGTCTACAACAGCGCGTTCATGCATATGCTCAAAAAAGAGGACAACGCCAGCTACCGCTACCTCATCAAGAACACCCTGGAGTTCGATCCGCAGATTCTCAAGCGGTATGTCAACTTCATGAACAACCCCGACGAAGACACAGCCATTGAACAATTCGGCAGGGGCGACAAATACTTCGGCGTCTGCATAGTCATGCTCACCGTCCCCGGCCTACCAATGTTCGGCCACGGACAGGTAGAAGGGTTTACCGAAAAGTACGGCATGGAATACGCAAAAGCCTATTACGACGAACACCCCGACGAGCATCTCGTCTGGCGCCACTACCAGGAGATTTTCCCCATCATGAAAAAGCGGCCGCTTTTTGCTGAAGTGGAAAACTTCTTCCTGTACGATGTCTACTCCCCGGAAGGGTCGGTCAACCAAAACATCTTCGCCTACTCCAACCAGCTTGGTGATGAACGAGCTCTGGTCATTTACAACAACAGCTTCGAACAGGCCACCGGCTGGATCAAAACCTCGGTCGGCTACCTCCAGGACGGTGAAATCCGCCAGAGCTGCCTCGGCGACGGCCTCACACTCAGCCATGACGACGGAGCCTACCTTGTGTTCAGCGACCATGCAAGCGGCCTTGAGTTTATCCGTTCCGTCCGCGACATCAGAGAGAATGGCCTCTTTGCCTCGCTCGACGGCTACAAGTACAATGTCTTTCTCAACTTCCGCGAGGTCCGCTCCTCAAAGCTCAAGCCATACGAGCAGCTTGCACGGGAACTCAACGGAGCCGGCACACCGTCAATAGACCTGGCCGTCCTTGCCATCAGCCTCTCACCGCTTCACAGGCTTGTCACCGAAGCGCTCCGCACAATCCCGGAGCTCGAGGCCAAAAAAACAGCTGGAGAAACCTTCAAGAAAACTGCCGAAACGCTCCTCCAGGACCTGTCAGTAAAGTTCAGCGACCTGATGGAAAAGCCGCTCGCCGTCCCCAAAAGCCTCAGTGAAACCGCGCACCTGCGTTTCCTCGCTGCCGCAGAAATAGAAGCCAACCTCAAAAAAGAGGCCCCCACAGGAAGGCTTCAGGCAGCACTCGGCATAAACGAAACCGAAGACTCCACCTTCAGCGCTCTTGCAACTCACTGGATAATGCTGGACGCAGTTCAAGAAATGCTCCGGCTTGCCGGAGAACTCACAACAAACCTGCTTGACGACTGGCTTATGGTTGAACCGCTCCGCGCCCTCTACGAATCCACAACGCTCTGCAGCATAGAAGGCAAAGAACTCCCCGAAATTCTCTCATGCCTGCTCACAACCGAGCCCCCTCTACCGGCAGCCAAATCAGCGGATAAAAAGAAACCGTCCGAAGGCACTGAAGAAGAGGAACTCCTCATGGCCACCCTGAAAACAATATCTGAAAAAGGAACCAGCCACCTCCACCGCATGCTGCTGGTAGAAGAGCACCACGGCAAACGCTGGTTCCGCGAACACCGCTTCAGCGTGCTGACCTCATGGCTCGCCTTCCAGACAATGGTGAAGCTCCACCCGGCAGAAAAAGCAGTAGCAATGAAAGCTGAAGCCGTCCAGCCTTGGACAACAGCGCTCGCAGCGCTCGACATGCGTGCATTCCTTGCAGGCTACGAACTCGAAACCTTCTTCACTGCGAAATAAGGAAGAACCAAGAACATCTCACTCCGTAAAAACTGTAGCGACACGCATTGGAGTTGCAAGGAAAAAATGGACACATTAAGAAGCCGAAGGCTTTGGCTTCTTAATAGTTGCGTAGATACTTTGCCGGGGAAACATATCCCAAGAATAAAGTTCGAGGATGTCTGCTTCAGGTATAACAAGGAGCCTGATGCCCCCTATGTGCTTGATCATGTGTCGTTTGAAATAAAGAAGGGGGAGATGGTTGCGCTTGTAGGCCAGTCCGGTTCGGGGAAATCGACGGCTGTTGACTTGCTGTTACGGTTTTATGATGTTGATTCGGGTCGTATAACGATCGATGGTGTCGATATCAGGGAGTACGAGTACAAACAGCTGCGCCGTATGATAGGGGTCGTCAGCCAAGAGGTGATTCTTTTCAATGATACGATAGGACAGAATATTGCTTACGGTATCGGAGATGAGATAACACAGGATCGACTGGAACATGCAGCGCGCTTAGCCAACGCGCATGGTTTTATTTCGGAAAAACCGCAACAGTATGATGCCATTGTCGGCGACAGGGGCATCCAGCTTTCTGGCGGTCAGCGCCAGCGACTTGCCATAGCTCGGGCTATGGTGAAAAATCCAGAGCTACTTATTTTTGATGAAGCTACCAGTGCGCTGGATAATGAATCCGAAAAAGTGGTACAGGAAGCAATCAATAATGCCATGGTGAACCGTACAGCGCTTGTGGTTGCGCACCGCTTATCGACTGTGAGGAATGCTGACCGAATCGTGGTGATGGAGAGAGGAAAAGTGATGGAGTCAGGCAGTCATGAGGAGCTGCTGGAGCATAATGGGATGTACCGGTATCTATATGAGATACAGTTTGCAGGAAAAAGTTGAGAGGCTGTTGGTTAGCGTTGAAGCCGTTTATTATGGCTGTTTTGGCTACGAGTTTACGAGTCGAGTTGTTTTTCAATTGCTGTCAGCAAGCGGCGAGAGATATTGCTCCAATGGAAGTGATCGATTACCCGCTGTCTTGCCCGTTCACCCATATGTTTACGAAGTTTCCTGTTATTAAGTAGGAGTAGTATCTTTTTTGCAAGAGCCTCATGGTCATCTGGTGCTATCAGGTAGCCGTTTACTTTGTCCTCAATAGCGTCGGGTATTCCGCCAGAGTTGCTTCCTATTACCGGACAGCAGCATGCATTTGCTTCAAGAAATGTAATACCGAATCCTTCAGAGTCTCCCATTGACTCGATTAGCCGGCTGACCATGACATACACATCGCTCATCGAGTAGATTGTGTTAAGATCCCGATCATCTATAAATGAGGTAAACAGTACATGATCTGCAAGATCCAGTTCCGCAATAAGCTGTAGTAGCTTTGTGTAATAACTGTTTTCCCACGGTCCGGCAATGACATAAACGATTTCCGGGTAGTGCCTGAGGATTTCCGGAAGTGCTCTGATAACCGTATCATGTCCTTTGCGCTCAATGACCCTGGCAAGAGTGAGGATGATTTTCGCTGTTTCTGGAATGCCAAGCCTCCGGCGAAGTTCTCCGTGTTCCCTGACATAGTGAAACCGCTCAGTATCGACACCATTAGGTAAAAACAGTACAGGATTTGTATGGTCTGGCAGGCGCTGAACTATTTCATTATGAGTGAACCGGCTGACCGCACAGGTAAGCAATGAGTGTTCAATGGTTTTCCTGAATTGTTCGCTGCGTTTGTTTTTTTCTATTTTGGTTATTTCCAGACCATGAGCGATTACCGTATAACGGCTCTTGGGGAACAGGTGACGGAGAATGTTCATGGGTGCAGCAAGTTCCCAGGTTGCTGCCAGAACAATGGCATCTGGCGTTTTCTGCAAATAAACGAAAAGGTAGTATAGTGCGTACCAGTAACGGTAGCGGTTCCAGTCTCTTCCTGCCATATGAACGATACGGAATTGCTGGTTTCTATGGGTATTTCGATCGTTTTTGTTTTTCCATCTGGAGAGGACGGTTACCTCGCAACCGAGCAATGCCATATTTGACGCAATGCCAAAAGCCCATTCCGCAATTCCTCCTCCTTTACAGGGCGGAAAATTATCTGAGATAAGAATATATTTGCGTCTCATCGTGCGATTTTCCTATATCCAAACATGGTTGCTGCTGCTGTTTGTGCCCAGCTGAATGCTTTGGAGCGTTCGAGTCCTTTTTGGTGATACGATTCTCGCAGTGAGTCGTGCTCGATCATATCCATCATTGCTTCTCGTAATTCTTCCTTGCTGCTGGGATCTACTGTTATTGCTGCATCTGCCGCAACTTCTATGAGAGATGAGGTGTTTGATGTAATAACCGGACATCCACAGCTCATTGCTTCTATAACCGGTAATCCGAATCCTTCAAAAAATGACGGAAATATGAAGCATAATGCGCCATTATAAAATTGTACGAGATCTTCAGATGGCACATTGGTCAAATGATAAATCTCATGACTATTGCTCAGATTTTTAAGCGTTGTGGTGAACTTGAGCATGTTTTCAGAACTTCTTGCTGAGCCGATAATGATCAGTTGCAGTGATTTTCTCATCGCTGCAGGGAGAGCATCAAATGCCAGAAGAATAGTGTCGATGTTTTTCCTGGGTTGAATTTCACCTACATAGAGGAGATATGGTTTATTGACAGCGCTGATGTTGTATTTTTTTAAAAAGTCTTTACCGGTGTGTTTGGCTTTGAATATTGTTGCTGCAGCCAATGGCGTGACTTGTGTTTTACCTGTCAGTTCGGGGAAATGCTGAAGTGCATCCTGCTCAGTATAGGACGAAACACAGAAAATCAGGTTTGCCTGTTGAAGAATACTTCGGATATTTTTTCTGTAAAATTCCTTTGATCCATTCGATACCCAGGGATTATCTCTCAGGGAAATTAGGTCGTGGAGTGTTACGACGCCGTTTTTAATGCCGGTTGGAAAATGAAACGGATTGGTGGCATGATAAATGTCGTATTTTTTTGTTGTCTCAACAAGAAGTTTCTGATTGAAAAATCTGATTTTTTTTTCAAAATGTTTGCCGAGTATAAGATGGGAAGGAAGTGTATTATGGTAATGAAGAGCAGGATCGTTTCCGAATTTTTGAATAGCTTCTTTTTTTCTTGTCCAGTTAATAATAAGATGGTAAGTGTTTTCCGGGAATGCACGAACGAGAGATTTTAATAATTCGCTTGTGTAAACCTGGTTTCCTGTATAGCTTTTTACTTTGATAATATCATATGCGAGGTTCAACATGCAATATCCGGTATATGGTTTAAATGATTTGCAATTACTGGCGCTCTCATTGATCTGCTTGCGCCATGATTCATACCTCCTTTTGATAGCAAAGTATGACTTCTCGCGGTGTCCATCAAAATGTAGCAAGTCCAGAACTTTATTTTTTCAACAGTTGGACGCCAGTGATCATCAGGGTTGCCTCTATGACCAATGATGCACCCATTGTTCATGATTGTTGTCTGTGAGCATGTTCGTAAGATTTTGGCAGCTGATATTCCATGTAAGCCAGGGCATCGATGCCGAATCAGGCACTGTATTCTTTTTCAGTTTTTCGATCCATTCTTTCAGTGATGAGGCAAGTGCCTCTGGAGTATTGCCCCCAAAATATGAAATGTGGTTTCCTCCTATTTCCCTGAACACCGGTATATCCCTGGCAAGTACAGGGCATCCGAGCTGTGCCGCCTCGATCAAAGGTAGTCCGAATCCCTCCCCCTCAGAGGCCATGAGAACTCCGCTTGCTTTATGATAAAGTTTCAGTAACGCCTCATCGCTGATTCCCTGAAACCAGTGCAGTTTACGGTGCAATTCCCTGTGCTGCCCGATGCGTTCTGCAAGGGAGTCGATCATCCAGCCGTGTTTTCCTACGATCACAAGATTGACACGCATCTGCTGATTCCAGAGCAGTTCCATAGCTTGAAGCGCAAGGGCATGGCCTTTGCGTGGCTCGACGGTTCCAACCATCAGGACTGTTGGGTTTTTTGACAGGTTACTGATGGTTTTCAGGAAACCATCAGTAAATCCTTTTGACGGAATGCTCGCTTCAATATCAGCGCCATGATGGCTCCAGCCTATCAGAAAAGGGCGATGGCGTTCAGGTTTTTCCGAACAAAGCCAGTTATGGAGATCGTCAGCAACAGTTTTCGTTACGCAGATCGCACCATCGGATTGAGCAACAGTATGTAGCCATTCCTGAAATTCATCAAATGTGCCATCAGGAAAAAATTCAGGATATCTGACAGGCAAAATGTCATGCACTAGAAACAGAACTCGTGCGCCGATATGACGGATATGTTGCAGTAAATTCTTATGGTTCTTGACAACTTGAAGATGCAGATCCGGAATGAATAGGATGTCACCCGCATGAAAATCTACAGGTTCATCCTGATTGTTGTGTGATAGACAACCGATGGTGTGCATGGTGAAGCTTCGTGCATAGCGGTAAGGTTTATCGGGAGTAGCATATACCGGTTCAACACTGAACCCTTCGGGTGGGTTATCAATAAGGTTTTTCACGATGCTGCGGACAACCCGCTGTATACCGGTTTTTAGATCTTCCTGAACAAGAGCGGAAACATCTATCAATAACTGCTTCCGGATGCATCGGGATGGCATTGATGCGGCTATTGCCGCAGCTATGTCGGTAAGACAAGCATCATCTTCGGGAAGAGTATGTATACCAGCGATGGCATTGATAGCGTTGGAACGGTGTTTTTCTGTGCCACATGAAAATGATTCGATAGCTTCTACATATTGTCGAGTGACTTTTTTTGGATTGTGTTGCGTTACTATATGGTTTTGAGCTGCTGTTCCAATTTGTTTGCGGTATGAAGGATTGTGCCTGAGCAGTTCAAGCGCATCTATTAATGCGTTGTCTGAAAAATCGTCAGGCAGCATGATGGCACACTCCTCGGGTAATTCGGCAAGACTGCCATGAGCATTGACAATAGTGGGAAGTGCGTAATTCATGCAGTCAAGTACAGTCCCTGAGGTTTCACCACGGGAGTGTGTTCGAAGTTGAACCCCCGCATCAGCCGCAGCCAAATAGTAGCGGAATGTTTCTGTGCTTGCCCAGCCGGTAATGCTCACACGCGCACCATACTTGTGACGGTTAATCGTTTCAAGCAGTTTATTTTCGTAATCACCCCGTTCATTTTCTCCGACAAAAATGAGCAGGCACTCCTGATCTGCTGCAAGAGACGATGCAAGCCAGGCGTCGAGGAGCCTGTGGTTCATTTTATGGGGTCCGAGCAGACCAAAACTGCATACGACAAAACATCTCTCATCAATATTGAGCGACTTCCGCGCGTCTTTCCGTTGCAGTGGATCGGCCGGAACGCGTAAATGCGGAACAACATGCAAATGGTCGGCAGCTTGTCGGCCATACCACTGCTCCGCTAACTGTTTTGCGTACTCTGAATGCACGATCACTCCTTCCGAGTCGTTCAGCACGCCATAATTGCAGGGATAGGTACGAACGATTATTTCCTTGTCATGTTTCTGAGCGTAGTGCCGTAACGCCTTATATCCATGGGCGTGATAGAGTTCCTCGGCCCATCCACCCGGAACGATACCATTAATATCGAGATGGGCTACAACGCCAGATAAAAAGAAATCATGCAGGATCACAATTCCAGGCACCTCTTTCAGCAAGGCAAACATGTGTTTGTGAAACGGCGAATTACCAAAATGATATAATACATGATCATAGAGATGTGCATTTGCTTTCAGCCAGTCAACGGTTCTGACGGTGCAGTGAGCAGCGACAGAAGGAAGAGCGACTTTTTTCTGATCGATAATGAGATCAATATTATAGTAATGGAGCAGTTCAGGAAGTAGCTCGGCACTGTAATCGCTTATACCTGAGCGTTCTGGTGGAAGTGGGGAAACATAGGCGATTTTCGGACGGCTAAGAGGGTTTATTGCAGCAATTGCTTGACGGGAGCGTACTTCCATCCATTTATCCCAGCAACGGAGAGCCTCTTGTGCTATCCGGTTCCAGTGTTTTTCAGATGGTGTTTCTACGAATGGAAGTTCAACAATGGCTTCCGGCGCGATTCCGGAGAGTGCCGCAGCGACTTGTTCATGCTGCGTTGACCCGGTAAACAGCAACGCTGCATGGCGTGCCTCACTGGCCAGGTGCTGTATGTCGAAGACCGACATGCTGAAAGGAATACTGTCAGCGGAATTATCGGAATCCCGATGTAAGATCAGGTCATGCAATTCAGTCAGATGTACGATATCCGGATTTAATCCTGCAAGGAAAGTACGACGAATGATCGCCGCCGTTTCAGTTATCCAATCCTCATTACCAATAGTGCTTGAAACGGGAACTTGCCAGACTTTGATAGCTTCTTGGGTGAGCAGGCCTTCGAAATCGGACCTGATAGCCTCTATACTTTCCGGGTACTGGCTGCTCAGGGCCAGGAGAATCTCATGTTCGCCGCGATTTCTTACTACCGCTTGAACGAACGAAATACCATTTTTCCCAATGCTACGATAACAGTCAGGAGGCTGTATGCCCTGCATATCAAAAATAATTTTCACGATATAAGTGATGGTGTGATTAAGAATTATGATGCTTCATGCGATTTCTTTGACGTGCATTCAATAGCTGCATATAAACATACTGAACAGATTTCGAACGGCTGGGTTCGTCATGAACAACTTCCTGATCAGTGTTATGAGGAACTTCAAACTGTTCGCTGGAAGCATTATTTTTTTTCCATTTATTTTTGACCGATTTGTAATAAAGAATGAACTGCCCTGCCGCTGTTCTGTAGACCGATTTTAATTCCCGTTCGCGTTCTCTGAGCTGTGTCAGGGCTGTATGGTACTCTTCTTCACGATGCCGTAGCTGTTCCTTCATCAAAGCGAAGAACTCATTCTGCTGCAGTAGGTTGACTTGATTATCAGAAGAGGTCTCCTTCGGCGAGTAGTTTTCTGATTCCAGGATTATTTGGTTCAGTATCTTCAATGCCGAATCAGTAGGGGCATGACCTTTGAATCCGATCAATGCATAATCCGGAGCCTGCTGCAACTGGGTGGAGATTAGCCTAACAAGCTGGTTGAAAATATCAGCATATTGAAATGATTCCGGCATGAGGCGCAAAGGGGTACCAACGATAAACCGGTTCAGCCTGACAATGAATGGCGATGAAAAACCGGCCTGATGAACGAGAAACTGCAGTAACAATGGCGGTAACGGTCGAACATGCGTTGGATCCAAATAAAAATCACAACAGCCAACGGAGGTGTTTTCAGGATTCGGTGTTTCAAGCAACATCGCTCCGCCTGGCGCGAGGCGTTCAAGTGCTTTTTCAAGAAACTCTTGCTGCTGTTCAAGCGAAAGATGTTCGATAATATGGAAGCCGGTAATCAGCTTATATGTTTTTCCCTCTGCTCTCGAAAAAAAATCGAACAGATCAGCATTTTCTACAATCAAGCCGTTACCTTTGCAATGAGTTGCAAATTCGTGATTTAATTCCACGCCTTCTGCTGGTATGCCGTTTTCTCTCAATAGTTCAAGCCATTCGCCCCGACCGCAGGCTATATCAAGAACAGGATGCTCATGATCTATGGCAAGCTGTTGGATGAAAGGAAGATAAGATCCTTGCTTTCTAAGCACCTCCTCGCGGGATCCTCTGAAATAGGCTTCAAACTCAGGATAATCAAATACCATAATTTATTGATAGAATTACAGGAAAAAATAAAGAGGATGCGGGCAAGAAAAACACCAGAATGTCAGTTAATGCGTCAGTGGACTCGTACTTATAGCGTTGCGTTTGTGTGTCCGAAGAAAGTAACAGCTTTCATATCCTACAAGCAATGTAGGTCATAGTATGTGTTTTTTCGCCATATTACAACCGCTAAATTGAGCGGTGCGATGTGAAAGTCCCATAGACGAGCTATTACTTTGAATCAGTTGTGCCGTCAACTGCTCCCACCGGCACATGCAGGATGAGTAATCGTTTTGTGTGAAGCTGCCGGGAAAGTACCCGCAGGAAAACTGTAGGCGAACCCGTGAGGAGACGCTGAGTCTGCCAGTAGCAGGCGGAGAGGGGCAAGGGAGAGAATGGTACTGGCTAAGACATCTGAATCGCTGCACCCGTTATTATTATTAGGAACGAGTAAAAGCTACTGTGACACTCGAACCAAAAAGTATGCGGGTAGGTAAAGGCCTCGTTCATGCGTTTACACGGCAAATAACTCCCGCTGGCGGATAGGCGGAGCCTAACCCACTCGAAGATTCACTATGCGGAACACGGATTTTTCCGTGTGTGCGTTATCAGATCATCCTGGATTATGAAATTCAGTCAAAAAATGGAACTATGAAGCCATCCACATATAGCCACCCTCATATGTGGGTATTATACAAAAATAATCATATCAAAAA
>Ga0222639_1000117_pt1 | contig 39437 bp, 30 predicted proteins | sample AntAcemetagen185_FD_179863 | JGI IMG/M metagenome (GOLD analysis project Ga0222639, IMG submission 179863) | Saline water microbial communities from Ace Lake, Antarctica - #185 | ecosystem: Environmental > Aquatic > Non-marine Saline and Alkaline > Saline | place: Antarctica: Ace Lake...
TTGAGCTAACCCCTCGGGGAGGCAAATGCCGACGGTGTGGTTGGTAATCGGGGTGAAGTCGTAACAAGGTAGCCGTAGGGGAACCTGTGGCTGGATCACCTCCTTTCTAAGGAGTATCTTTGTGGTGCCGGAAGGCACTGCACAAGGCACATCCTAGGTCAGTACCCATGAGTCACTATTTCCACTATTCATTTATTCATTCTGGAGGAAGATTGGGCCTATAGCTCAGTTGGTTAGAGCGCACGCCTGATAAGCGTGAGGTCGGTAGTTCAAATCTACCTAGGCCCACCATATCGGGGGTGTAGCTCAGTTGGGAGAGCGCCTGCCTTGCACGCAGGAGGTCATCGGTTCGAACCCGTTCACCTCCACCAGAAAAGAGTTCAAATCTGAAAGTTCAAAGGTGGTAATAGGCCTTTGCGCGTTCAGATTTGCGCTTTTTAGATTTGCGTGAAATTGTTCTTTGACAACCACATATAGTAAGATGTTGTAAGCTGAGTAAAAATTCAAGTTTTATGGTTAAGCTACTAAGGGCGTGCGGTGGATGCCTTGGTACCAGGAGGCGATGAAAGACGTGGTTAGCTGCGATAAGCCTTGGGGAGCCGCTAAACAGGCTTAGATCCAGGGATTTCTGAATGGGGAAACCCGGTTCGTGTAATGACGGATCATCTATTGCTGAATACATAGGCAATAGAGGCGAACGAAGGGAACTGAAACATCTAAGTACCTTCAGGAAAAGAAAACAAAAGTGATTCTCCGAGTAGCGGCGAGCGAAAGGGGAAGAGCCCAAACCGGACATGTGTGATAGCCCGAAAGCGTTGCATGTTTGGGGTTGTGGGGTTTTGTCGGAGAAGGTTTCGGACTTCTCAGAAAGTTACAAATCTTGTTTATAGCCGAATCCTCTGGAAAGGGGAACCATAGGGGGTGATAGTCCCGTAGGCGAAATGGGCAGGACTTTCCGGACAAAAAACCCGAGTACCGCGGGACACGTGGAATCCTGTGGGAATCTGGAAGGACCATCTTCCAAGGCTAAATACTACCTGGTGACCGATAGTGAACAAGTACCGTGAGGGAAAGGTGAAAAGTACTCCGAGAGGAGAGTGAAATAGTATCTGAAACCGCTTGCCTACAAGCTGTGGGAGGACTATGGATAAAGGAAGTTTACTTCTTTTGTCCAGTCTGACTGCGTGCCTTTTGTATAATGAGTCAGCGAGTTACTATGTGCAGCAAGGTTAAGCCGTCAGGTGTAGCCGTAGCGAAAGCGAGTCTTAACAGGGCGATTTAGTTGCATGGAGTAGACCCGAAACCAAGTGATCTATCCATGGCCAGGGTGAAGTCCCGGTAACACGGGATGAAGGCCCGAACCGGTGTAGGTTGAAAACTGCTCGGATGAGCTGTGGATAGGGGTGAAAGGCCAATCAAACTTGGAAATAGCTGGTTCTCCCCGAAATATATTTAGGTATAGCCTTGTATATGAGTATTGGAGGTAGAGCACTGAATGGGCTAGGGATCCTACCAGATTACCAAACCCAATCAAACTCCGAATGCCAATAACTTTAAGTACAGGAGTCAGACTGCGGGTGATAAGGTCCGTAGTCGAGAGGGAAACAGCCCAGACCGCCAGCTAAGGTCCCTAATACATGCTAAGTGTAAAAGGATGTGGAAGTGTACAGACAACCAGGAGGTTGGCTTAGAAGCAGCCATCCTTTAAAGAAAGCGTAACAGCTCACTGGTCGAATGAGTCTGCGCCGAAAATTCAAGGGGGCTCAAGCATGTAACCGAAGCTGCGGATTATCTCGATTTTATCGGGATGATGGTAGGGGAGCATTCTATTGTAGGCTGAAGCCAGACCGTGAGGACTGGTGGACGAATTAGAAGAGTTTATGCTGACATAAGTAGCGAAAAAGCAGGTGAAAAACCTGCTCACCGAAAGCCCAAGGTTTCCTGAGTAAAGCTAATCTGCTCAGGGTTAGTCGACCCCTAAGCCGAGGCCGAAAGGCGTAGGTGATGGGAAACAGGTTAATATTCCTGTACCACCGCATCAGCGTTTGAGTGATGGGGGGACGTAGAAAGGTAGGCCATCCGGGTGTTGGACGTCCCGGTTCAAGCTTGTAGGGAGGGATTCCAGGCAAATCCAGAATCCCATTCAATCCTGAGGAGTGATGAGGAGAGAATTTATTCTCATAAACTGGTTGATCCTATACTACCAAGAAAAGCCTCTAGCGAGTTGTTGTGGTGATCGTACCGAAAACCGACACAGGTGGGCGAGGAGAGAATCCTAAGGTGCTTGAGTGAAATCTCGTTAAGGAACTCGGCAAAATCACACCGTAACTTCGGGAGAAGGTGTGCCCCGTTAGCGTGAAGCGATTCGCACGTGGAGCGCGAAGGGGTTGCAGTGAAAAGGCCCAAGCGACTGTTTAGCAAAAACACAGGTCTCTGCTAAGTCGTAAGACGATGTATAGGGACTGACGCCTGCCCGGTGCTGGAAGGTTAAGGGGATTTGTTATGTTCGACTTGTCGGACAGAAGCTTTGAACCGAAGCCCCAGTAAACGGCGGCCGTAACTATAACGGTCCTAAGGTAGCGAAATTCCTTGTCGGGTAAGTTCCGACCTGCACGAATGGCGTAACGATTTGGGCACTGTCTCAACGAGAAGCTCAGCGAATTTGATAAACCGGTGAAGAAGCCGGTTACCCGCAACAAGACGGAAAGACCCCGTGCACCTTTACTATAGCTTGATAATGAGCTTTGGACTAGTTTGTGTAGGATAGGTGGGAGGCTATGAAGTGGGGACGCCAGTTCTCATGGAGCCAACCTTGAAATACCACCCTGGTTATTCTGAAGTTCTAACCTAGGCCCGTTATCCGGGTCGGGGACATTGTCAGGTGGGTAGTTTGACTGGGGCGGTCGCCTCCTAAAGAGTAACGGAGGCGCACGAAGGTTCCCTCAGGCTGATTGGAAACCAGCCGTAGAGTGTAAAGGCATAAGGGAGCTTGACTGCGAGACTTACAAGTCGAGCAGGTACGAAAGTAGGTCTTAGTGATCCGGCGATTCCGAATGGAAGGGTCGTCGCTCAACGGATAAAAGGTACGCCGGGGATAACAGGCTGATCTCCCCCAAGAGTTCACATCGACGGGGAGGTTTGGCACCTCGATGTCGGCTCATCGCATCCTGGGGCTGAATAAGGTCCCAAGGGTTTGGCTGTTCGCCAATTAAAGCGGTACGCGAGCTGGGTTCAGAACGTCGTGAGACAGTTCGGTCCCTATCTGTTGTGGGCGCAGGATATTTGAGAGGAGCTGTCCCTAGTACGAGAGGACCGGGATGGACGAACCTCTGGTGTTCCAGTTGTCGTGCCAACGGCATTGCTGGGTAGCTACGTTCGGAAGGGATAACCGCTGAAAGCATCTAAGTGGGAAGCCCCCCTCGAGATAAGATATCCCTTTCGATGGAGACATCGAAACTGAAGACCCCTTGGAGACTACGAGGTTGATAGGTCAGAGGTGTAAGTGTGGCAACACATTCAGCTTACTGATACTAATCGGTCGTGAGGCTTAATCATATTTTTGTTTATAATATTCAGTTTGCGCATCAGATGTATGTGGTTGTTACAATTTTTTACAGGTTTTCGGTGGCGATAGCAAAGAGGGTATACCCGTTCCCATCCCGAACACGGAAGTTAAGCTCTTTAGCGCCGATGGTACTGCACGGTTTCGTGTGGGAGAGTAGGACGCTGCCGAAATTAATTTATTAGCCCCTCCAATGACATTGGAGGGGCTTTTTTATTTTGCAGGGGGCATTGTACTGTGTTATATTCTGAACAGATTTCAGGAATCAGTTTTCAGTAAATCTTTATTTGGAGTCAGATCACATGTCAGGTCATTCAAAATGGAGTACGATTAAGTATAAAAAGGGCGCTGCCGACGCAAAAAGGGGCAAGATATTTACCAAGATAATAAAGGAGATAACACTTGCAGCTCGTATTGGCGGTGGTGATGTGGAAGGAAATTCCAGACTCAGACAGGCTGTTGCCGCAGCTAAGGCAGAAAATATGCCAAAAGACAATATTGAAAAGGCTATCAAAAAAGGTACCGGGGAGCTGGAAGGCGCGGCAGCATATGAAGAGGTTGTCTATGAAGGCTATGGACCTAGTGGTGTTGCAGTCCTGATCGAAGTGATGACTGATAACAGGAACAGAACGGTTGCTGAAATAAGACACATCTTTTCAAAATATGGCGGGAACCTTGGAGAAAACGGGTGTGTAGCCTGGATGTTTGAAAAAAAGGGAAGTATCGTCTTCGGTAAAGATAGTGTTGATGAAGACTACCTGATGGAATTTGCTCTGGAGGCCGGAGCCGAAGATGTGGTGGAGCATGAAAGTGAATACGAGGTGATTACTGAACCCAATACCTTTGAAGATGTCCGATCCGTCATGGATAAGGCAGGAAAGAAATACCTTCTGGCAGAGATTGGCATGATTCCGCAGAATACTGTTAAACTTGAGGAAGACAAGGCGAGCCAGATGCTTAAATTGATGGAGCAAATGGAAGACAATGATGATGTTCAGAATGTGTATGCAAATTTTGATATATCCGACGATATAATGGAAAAACTCAGTTAACCCCGATCTCATCAAGATGTGATAAATGATAATTTTAGGCATAGATCCGGGCACCAAAACGACGGGTTATGGGGTCGTTGAAAAAGGGAAGAGGGGCTCCGATCTTATCGGGATAGCATATGGTGAAATTAGGATGAGGAGGGGAGAGCCCCTGTCGGCATGCCTGAAGAAGATTTATGATCAACTGATAGAAGTCATTATAAAATATGCGCCCAATGCAATAGCGCTTGAGGACATATTCTACGGGAAAAATGTTAAGAGCCTTATAAAACTCGCCCAGGCCAGAGGCGTGGTAATACTGGCGGCCTCTCACAGCAATATTCCCCTTTACGAATATACACCTCTTGAAGTAAAAAAGGCAATAGTGGGTTATGGACGAGCAGATAAGTTGCAGGTTCAGCATATGGTGAGAGCCATACTTTCCCTTAAAGAATCTCCCCCTCTGGATGCGTCTGATGCCCTTGCGATAGCCATTTGTCATTCAAACGTTTTAAAAGAGGTACCTGTTTAAATGATTGCCAGTCTGAAGGGAGTGTTGTCCCATAAATCTATCGATCACATTATAGTTGATATCCATGGTATAGGATTTAATATTACTGTGCCGTTGGGCACCTTTTATAAACTTCCCGATACAGGTAGCCAAGTGCACCTTGTCATCCATACTCACATATCACAGGATGCTGTGAGGCTCTTTGGCTTTCTGGATTACAGGGAAAAGGACGTATTCCAATTATTGATATCGGTTTCCGGGATTGGCCCGAGACTGGCTATAAATATATTATCCGGTATTTCTGTGGAAGATCTGTCCGGGGCGATATCCGATGGAGGCCTTGACAGACTTGTGGGGATACCCGGAGTGGGCAGGAAAACGGCCGAGAGGATGATATTTGAACTGAAAGACAAAATCACAAAATTAGTCTCCAGCGAAACCTCTGCGGGCACTTCTGACAGGTTGTTAAGGGAAGAATCCCTGTCCGCGCTGATTAACCTGGGTTACAAAAACAATATCGCAAAAGATGCTATCGATAAAGTGGTTAAAGAGGCTGAAAAAAAATTGACCCTGGAGATTCTCCTGACAGAATCGTTAAAGATATTATCAGGAAAGTAAACTGCAGGTCTTCAATCTGAATAAACCGTGGACCTGACAATCTAAGTGGTTAACGTTATGGAAACACCCATAATAGATCCTGAGCAGTTGAGTGACGAAAATGAGTTTGAATACTCTCTGCGCCCGAGGACCCTTACCGAGTATGTAGGACAGGAAAAGATAAAGGAAAGCCTTTCTATCTTCATGGAAGCGGCAAGAGGTAGAAGCGAAGCACTTGATCATGTGTTGCTGTATGGCCCCCCAGGTCTTGGAAAGACAACACTGGCCTATATCGTGGCAAGGGAAATGCGTGCCGACATAAAGGTAACATCCGGTCCGGTCATAGACCGTCCCGGGGATCTAGCCGCCATCCTTACGAATCTGAAAGAAGATGATATACTTTTCATAGACGAGATTCACAGGCTCCCTCACATAGTGGAGGAAATTCTTTATCCGGCGATGGAGGATTATTATATTGATATTCTTATCGGACAAGGTCCGTCCGCGCGTTCGATGAAACTGGATATCCCGCATTTTACTCTGGTAGGAGCCACCACCAGGGCCGGACTTCTTACTTCTCCCCTTCGAGACCGGTTTGGCATGAGTTTCCGGCTCGAATTCTACACGCCGGAAGAGCTTTCGATAATTATCAGAAGATCGGCAGATATTTTGTCGATAGCGATTGATGATAACGGTGCGCCGGAGATAGCCCGCCGTTCCAGAGGGACACCACGCATAGCAAACAGGCTTCTGAAAAGGGTTCGTGACTTTGCCCAGGTAAGGGCTGATGGTGTGATCACAGGAAACGTTGCAATAGATGCCCTGGAGATGCTGGAGGTGGATTACAGGGGTTTTGATTTCATGGATAGAAAGATGCTGCTCACTTTGATTGACAAATTCGATGGCGGACCTGTTGGCATTGACAGCCTTTCATCTGCGATAGGCGAAGAAAGAAATACCATTGAAGATATCTATGAACCGTTTCTTATACAGGAAGGGTTTCTCCATCGCACAACGAGGGGGAGGGTGGCGACAAAACTCGCGTACGAACATTTCGGGAGACCATGGACTGACAGGAATCAGAAAGAATTATTTGGGTCATCTCCAAAAGAGGTATAAAATTATAAAGTTTAAGAAGTTGGAGGTAAACATCGGATATCGAGCGCTGAATGAAAATCGAAGTTTTTTGTGAGGTCATTACAATTGATCAATGGAAGTAGTTGTAAACCGACAACTGATAACCGGTAACTGATTTATGAAAATACTTCTTCACATATGCTGTGCGCCGTGCGCTATTTACCCTCTTGATATATTGAAAAAAGAAGGGCATGAGGTTACAGGTATTTTCTATAACCCCAATATTCATCCCTATATGGAATACAAAAAGAGACTTGATACGGTAATAAAATATTCTGAGGATATTGGCATGAGACTTATCAAATTTGATGATTATCCCATGGAGGAATTTCTCAGAGGCGTGGTTTTCAGGGAAGAGATGAGATGTAGATACTGTTACCACTTACGCATGAAATATACCGCGCACATTGCAAAGAAGGGTAAATTTGACGGTTTCACCACCACGCTTCTCTACAGTAAATTTCAGGATCACGATCTTCTTAAAGATATTGGGGAGAACCTTGAAAAGAACTATGGTGTAGGATTTTATTACCATGATTTCAGAGAAGGTTGGAAGGAAGGAATCAAGATATCCAGGGACATGGGTATGTACAGGCAACAATACTGTGGGTGCATTTACAGCGAGAAGGAACGATTTTATAAAAACCCCCTGCGATAAAACATGAGTGTGGCTTTTTTAACACACTAATTGGAAGCCTGCCTCGATTATTATTTTCTGCAATGATAATTTCAAAGCTACGATCCTTGTATTTCAAGCAGGTTATGACCAAACCAGCACTGCTGGTTTCCTTGGTTTGAAGCTGGTATGGTTATTGCTGTTTCATATCTAAAAGGTGGAGCGGATGTATATACAAAAGACTATTAAAAATGAAATAAACTGCAGAAGTGTAGGGTTGCACTCGGGTAGAAAAATAAATATGACTATCAAACCGGCAGGGGTTGATGAAGGAATTATGTTTTACAGAAATGATCTGCCGGGGAGTACCGGGATTCGGGCGGAGCCCACAAATGTGTCTGACACTACGCTGGCAACGACCCTTGGAACTAATGGAACCAGAGTTTCAACGGTTGAGCACCTTCTGTCCGCTTTTTTCGGAGTGGGGATAGATAACGCGATTGTAGAGACAGACTCCTTTGAAATTCCAATCATGGATGGCAGTTCTCTGCCATTCGTAGATCTTCTGAAGGACGCCGGCGTCAAATCGCAAGACAAGTCAAAAAGATTTGTAGTGATAAAAAACCCTGTGTCTGTTTCTGACGATGAAGGCAGGGTGGCCATTCTCCCCTCTCCTGAGTTCAGGATCACCTACGACATAGATTTCAGCCACCCTTTGATAGGAAAACAATCGTATGACATGATTTTCTCTCACGAGTCCTATGAAAGGAACATCTGTGCGGCTCGTACGTTCGGATTTCTTCAGGAAGTTGAGTATCTCCAGGCGAGGGGTCTTGCCCTCGGAGGCTCTCTGAATAATGCGATAGTCCTGGATGATGAGAAGGTTATCAATAAAGAGGGCCTCAGGTTTCCTGATGAGTTTGTGAAACACAAGATTTTAGATGCTATTGGAGACTTGTCTCTTCTTGGGATGCCCATTATAGGTCACTTTGTGGCATATAAATCCGGCCACAGGTTAAACAATCTCCTTCTTAGAAAACTCCTGAATCACAGGGAATGCTGGGAGATGATCCATTATTTTAACGGCGAAAGAGAATTGTTCGACGAGATAATCGATGCCCGTCCCTATGATTCGCTGGATAACACCTTGTCGCTTGACGGAAATTAGCCGGCTACCCTCTAAATAAACCTTGCTTTTTAGCTTGCCTTTTCTTAGTATATTCCGGTACTAAAGCTGGACTTCCTACAAAACTGTCAGACTTGACAGGCCGGAGATCAATTACATGCGCAGTGGCAGGTTTCTAATATTGTTATTATGCCTTTTTCTTTTGCCGGCAGAATCCCTGGCGGCAAAAGCGGAGGTAACAGATCTGCTTACAACCAATACATCTGATAATCTGCTGGTTTATCTCAAGGTGGAAAATTGTTTTACGAAAGACATGGAAGAGGCAATACTCGCCGGAATTCCCACTACTTTTACATTTGTCCTGGAGCTGTATCGGGAGCGTCGTTATTGGTTTAATAAAAAGGAATCTTTTCTTGAAGTAAGACACACTATTAAATACGACAATGTAAAGAAAATCTTTTATGTCGCCTTCACCGGAAACGGCAGAAATCCGGAACAGTTTAAAGAATTCTCAAAGGCAAAGATAGCAATGTCAGAGCTGAACGGCACTGTTTTTACACCTTTAAAACAGCTGACGAAGGATGGCAGATACTGTATGAGAGTAAAGGCGAAACTTGAAGAAGTTCGCCTTCCGCTGCATCTGGAATATGTCTTCTTCTTCGTTTCCCTGTGGGATTTCGAAACTGACTGGTTAAGGCAGGACTTTATTTATTAAGAGCCTGCCAATGATGGCACCGTTTTGTGCTGTTGTTCACGTAAGGATTATGTCTGACAGAATGGTACATATATGAATGCCGATGAATTAAAGAAACGTCGCAGGGAACGGATTGCGATATTTGTTGTTATAGCCATAATCATAGTTCTCACCTATATAGAAAGCCATCTTCCCAGCATAGAGGTACTTCTGCCTATATCCAATGAGGTGCTGATTTTCGGTCTGATTAATATCAACCTTATCCTTATCATTCTCCTTATTTTCCTTATCGCAAGAAATTTGACCAAACTCATATTTGAACGGAGGAGGGGAGTCCTCGGATCAAAACTCAGGACAAAGCTTGTCGTAGCATTTATGATCCTTTCTCTTATACCCACAGCCACTCTTTTTCTGGTTTCCATTCAATTTCTATCATACAGCGTAGACAGCTGGTTTGACACAAAGATGGGCAAGGCGTTCAATCTATCCCTTGAGGTTGCCCAGGATTACTACCAGCAGTTTTCTGGCAATGCGAAGTACTATGCGCAGCAGATCGGAGCCGAAATAACCGACAACAAGCTGTATGAAAAAGAGCAGACAGATTACCTGAAGGCGCTTTTGACGCAGAGGCAAAAGAATTTTAATCTTGGTTCCATAGTTGTGCGTTTTGATAACAGGGATGGGGAGCTGTTCCTCAAAGATCCTGGCAATCCTGATATTTTGCCCCCTGAATTTTCCCCCAAAGTCCTGGAAGATGTCTTTATGGGCAAAAACCTTTCAATAGTGCGGTCTGTTAGTGGGGGAGATATGGTAAGCGGGATAGCCCCGCTCTATTCCAACTTCAGTCCGAAAGAAGTTTTGGGGGTCATAGCCGTCAGTTATTATATAGACAAGAGCTTGAGTGAGAAAATGTCCATTATCTCCAGGACTTCTGAAAAATACGAACAGCTTAGACTGCTAAAAAATCCGATAAAGATCAGCTATATTATTACGCTCTTTATAGTAACCCTCCTGATCATCTTTTCCTCAATGTGGTTTGGTCTCTTCCTGGCGAAAGGGATAACGGTCCCTATACAGGATCTTGCGGAAGCAACCCGTGAGGTGGCCCACGGTAACCTCGATTACCACATAGATGTTCTGGCGGAAGATGAGATAGGGGTATTGGCGGATTCTTTTAATCAGATGACAGAGAACCTCAAGGTAAGCAGCCTGGAATTGGAGCAGGCAAATATAGACCTTGAACAACGCGGGAAATACATGGAAACTGTGCTTCGTAATGTTTCGGCCGGTGTTATCTCCATAGACAGGGATGATATAATCAGCACAATAAACAGTGCTGCGGAAGAGATGCTGGGTGTCAATAGCGAGGAAATTCTCAACAGGAAATATGGAGATGTTTTAAAACCTGAGCACATGGAGCTGGTGCGAGAATTTCGTGAGGAGTTAGACACAAGCGATGGCGGTTTTGTGGAGAGACAGATTCAATTAACAGTCCGAGATAAGGTAATTGCAATTCTGGTATCGGCAACAATTCTCAGAGATGATGATAATCATTATATGGGCATTGTGGTCGTATTCGAAGACCTTACCCAGCTTCAGAAGACAGAGCGTATCGCCGCGTGGAGAGAAGCTGCTAAGAGGATAGCGCATGAGATAAAAAATCCTCTGACTCCAGTTAGGCTGAGTGCCGAGAGGTTACAACGGAAATATGGAGATAAGATCGAAGAAGGATCAGATTCTGTGTTTCACGAATGTACACGGACCATAATAAGTCAGGTGGATGTCTTGAAAAATCTGGTCAACGAATTCTCGCGTTTCGCGAGGTTGCCTGTAACTAATCTTTCCCCGAATGATCTCAACGCGGTTATTGAAGATTCCGTAATTCTTTTCCAGGATGCCCACAAGGATATAGTCTTTGATTTCCGGAAAGATGCCGGTGTGCCTGTGCTGAATATTGATGCGGAACAGATAAAAAGGGTGATGGTCAATCTCCTGGATAACGCGGTTGCGGCTGTCTCTGCGGTGGACCATGATGGAAAGGTTGAAATCAGCACCTGTTATGATAAGAAACATAACAGGGTAAGGATGGATATTGGAGACAACGGCCCAGGCATTACGCCGGAGGACAAGACGAAACTGTTTGAACCCTATTTTTCCACCAAAAAGACAGGGACAGGCCTTGGCCTTGTAATAGTGAGTTCCATAATATCTGACCACAATGGTTTTGTGAACGTGAAGGACAACGTACAGGGAGGAACAATCGTGTCCATCGAACTGCCCGTAACATAGGATTGTATTATGAATGAGACGATACTGGTTGTAGATGATGAAGAGAGTATCTGCCTGTCATTGAAGGGTATACTTTCGGATGAAGGGTATGAGGTGCTGACCGCGCAGACTGGAGAAGAGTGTCTTGACATCATAGAAGAAGAGCTTCCCAGTCTTGTCCTGCTGGATATATGGCTTCCGGGAATTGATGGTGTTGAAACTCTGAAACGCATCAAATCAAAATACCCTCAAATACAGGTTATAATGATATCCGGACATGGAACAGTTGAGTCCGCGGTAGTAACTACGAAACTAGGAGCCTTTGATTTTATAGAGAAACCTCTTTCTCTTGATAAAATTGTTCTTGTTATAGATCACGCGCTGGACATTATACGTCTGGAAGAAGAGAATAAACTGTTAAAAGATGGGCAGAGCTACGAAATCGACGGAAACAGCAAAAAAATCATTGAATTAAAAGAAATGATACGGATTATTTCTCCGACCAATGCGTGGATCCTGATTATGGGTGAAAACGGAACAGGAAAAGAACTTGTCGCCAGATCAATATACAGGCAGAGCCGTCGCTCCGGCAAGTCTTTTATAGAGGTAAATTGTGCGGCTATACCCGAAGAGCTGATAGAGAGTGAACTGTTTGGGCATGAGAAGGGGGCGTTTACCGGGGCCACGGAGAAGAAAAGAGGGAAATTCGATCTTGCGAATAAGGGAACTATTTTTCTCGACGAAGTCGCGGACATGAGTCTAAAGGCCCAGGCAAAGATTCTCAGGATCCTGCAGGAGAAAAAATTTGAAAGGGTGGGTGGAACAAGAATTATTGACACCGATGTGCGCGTGCTGGCTGCGACCAATAAGAACCTCGAATATGAAATGGAAAAAGGAAGATTCAGGCAGGATCTGTATTACAGATTGAATGTAATTCCCCTGGAAATTCCCCCGCTCAGAGACAGGATAGAGGATGTTCCTCTTTTGGCAGACCATTTCATCAGGGAATTATCGCTGAAGGAATCAAAAAAGGAGAAACATATTGACGATGATGCGCTCAAAGTGCTTATGGATCATACCTGGCCCGGCAATGTAAGAGAATTAAAGAATATCATAGAACGGCTGGTGATTACATCACCATCGAATATCATCACCGCTGATGATATACCCCCCCTGTCAAAGGATAATCATCAATTCCAAAGCTCTGATTTATCTGAGAATTTATATTCTTTCAAAGAAGCAAAAGATATATTTGAAAAGGACTATATTTTAAGGAAACTCGTGGAAAACGACTGGAACGTGAAAAAAACGGCGAAATCCATAGGCCTGGAAAGGAGCAATCTGCACAAGAAAATAAAAGCCTATGGACTCAATGAGAGGCAAGAAAAATAGTAATCATTCAAACTATTCCTATACCGCACACACAGCGGAGCGTCCCGGCAGGAGTTCCAATTGATGTTTTCTTACAGGCAACAATTCCGGTTGCAGAATGCTTTTTATTGCTGAAAGAGAAACGATACGATAGTCGGTGCTGAGTATCCCTTCCAGTAACTGTGTAAAGTATTCATTCCATATCCCCCCTTCCGCCTCGGCATGTACAGGGAGTACGTGAATACCGCCATCTTTGAGGATATTCAATATAGTTGGAACGAATCTATCAACGCCGATCTCTTCGAGACAGGGTAGATCTGAAGGTATCTCCATCAGGCCGGGAATTTCGTGTATGAAAGGTTTCCGTGCGCGTGTGCAGCTGAGGTATGCAAACCTGTATTTGCCGGCTGTTTCCAGTGCCCTGTCATCTATCAGCCATCCTGGAGCCCCGAAGGAGGATGGCCTGCTCCCGATCAGTTTTGTATAGGCGTCTATCCCCTTTTTAAACCACTCTTCGATCCATGCGGAGGAGTGGGTAAACAGATCATCCTGCCACCGCCTGTGATCCCATGCATGGAATTCCACTTCGTGCCCCTCCGATAGTATGCGATTCACCAGCTCAGGGAATGAAAGGGCCACCATGGGAGAGGGAAGAATTGTCCCATAAAGGGCTGTTCTAATACCATACAGGCGTCCGGCATTGGTCCTCACCATCTTCCTGAGAAAACGCGGATTTTTGATCAGTTGAAGGGCGGCCCGGCCCGATGCATCAGGGCCCATGCTGAGAAAAAAAGTTGCCTTAACCCCGAAGTGAGACAGGGTGGAAAGAAGACGGGGAACACCCCTCTTCATGCCGATGTAAGTATCCACGTCGATCTTCAGGGCCAGGACAGGTTCCTTATCTTCACGAGTGGGCGGTTTCATTTTCCTCCAGGAAGGAATAGAGCGTCATCTTGAGAGATTCCTCCAGCCCCGTCACAGGTTCCCAGTTCAACAGCCTGCAAGCCTTTTCAATGCTTGGTTTTCTTGTATAGATGTCCTGGTATCCCTTGCCGTAATAATCGTCGGCCGATACCTCGATAATCTCGGAAAACTCCTTATCATCTTTATGATCGGGGTGCTCCATAAAGAGACTTTTGAGGATGGAGGCAAGTTCTTTGATTGAATATTCATTGTCCGGATTTCCGATATTGATGATTTCATTTTTGCAGCAGTTGTCTTTGTTTTCCAGGATCTTCATAAGGGCGTCAATTCCATCGTCGACATAGGTAAAGCACCTCTTCTGCCGGCCCCCGTCCACAAGTGATATGGGATGTTTCATAAGAAGTTCCGCTATAAACTGTGTTACGACCCTGGAGCTCCCCTCTTTTGCAGCATCCAGGGAATCCAGCCTGGGCCCGATCCAGTTGAAGGGTCTGAAGAGGGTAAAGTCAAGATCACCCCTGGTGCCGTGGGCGTAAATAACGCGATCAAGAAGTTGCTTGCAGCATGAATATATCCAGCGTTCCTTCTGTATGGGTCCCAGGACAAGAAATGTTTCGTCTTCTTTGAATTCCGGTTCAGCGGAAGCGCCGTATACCTCGGAGGTTGAAGGGAATACTATCCTTTTATGATATTTAACGCAATGTTTCACAACATTAAGATTCATCTCAAAGTCCAGATTAAAGACTCCTATGGGGTCTTCGACATACTGTTTCGGAGTGGCGATTGCCACCAGAGGAATAATGACATCGCACTTCTTTATATGATATTCTATCCATTCCTTATTGATGGATATATCCCCTTCCAGAAAGTGAAAACGGGGATTGTCAAGTGACTTACCCAGTCTGTCAAATCCGAGATCCATACCATATACGGACCAGTCGGTTGTGTTGAGAATCCTCTTTGTCAGGTGATGCCCGATAAAACCATTTACGCCAAATATTAAAACTTTCATTTTAGAATCATACCCTTCTTTCCTTTAAAATAGTTAAAAATCTCCTGTCCTTTCAGTCTGTTGTGCGCAATCTCAATATCTATCAGTCTCAGCCGGCCATCCGGGCTCCTGATATAGATGTTCTTTCCTTCTGCCTCCAGAATGCCCTCAGCTGGACCCGGATCATCCAGCTGCTCAGGCCTTCCCCACCAGATTAACAGTTTTTCCCCGCCGGGAAGGAAAGTAAATGCCCCCGGATAGGGATCGGTCACGGCTCTTATGAGATTGTATATCCTCAGAACTGGCCAGTTCCAGTCTATTCTTCCATCTTCCGGCTGTCTGCCGCCATAATAACTTCCTGAACTCAAATCCTGAACAATGCGTGGAGCTGTACAGTTCTTTATCAGAGGTAGAAGCTCTGAAAGAAGTTTTCTCGCGCATTCACAAAGCTTTCCGTAGAGTGTAAACGCGGTATCTTCAAGTTCTATCGGGACCTCTCTTTGCCCCACGAGATCCCCTGCGTCCGCCTTTTCTACCATATGATGCAGAGTAACTCCTGTTGAAGATTCACCATTCACAAGGACCCAGTTTACCGGGCATCTGCCTCGATAGGCCGGGAGAAGAGAACCGTGGAGGTTATACGCACCCGATGAAGGAATGTCCAGTATCTTGTCGCTTAGAATATTGCGATAATAAAGTGAGAAGATAACATCAGGAGACATATCCTGTATCTTTTCAATCCAGTCAGGCGAATTAACATCTGCGGGGCAGTATACGGGTATCCCGTTTTTTTTCGCCCATTCGACAACCGAGCCGAACCAGCAATTCTCTTCCGGGTTGTCATGATGGGAAATAACTGCCTGAATGTCGAACTGCTCTTTTTTCAGGGCATCAAGACCGGTAATGCCCATGTTGTGATAGGCAAACACTACTACCTTCATCGGGACTCTCCATTGCTGTCCGAGGAATAGATTTTGTCGATGACGTATTCCGGTCTTTTCCTGACCTCTTTGTATATCCGGCCGATGTATTCACCCATAACTCCAAGGGCGAAGAACTGGAAACCCACAAACGCGAACAGGGCGGCGAAGAGGGTAAAGACACCTTCAGCTGCCCAGGCGGCGCCATATACAAGCCGGGCAATCACGAGCATTACAGCGAAAGAAACGCCCAGAAAAGCCATCCCAAGGCCAGCGTACATAATCAGTTTCAGAGGAAAATCAGAAAAAGATGACACGAGATCAAACTGGAGGTTTATAAGCTTTCTGAGTGAGTAGTGTGATTCTCCCGCGTATCGTTCTTCGTGGGCTACCTCAATCTCCGTTACATGTTTGGCAAAGTATACCGCCAGGGCCGGGATGAAAGTGGCCTGTTCGTGGCATTCCGACATATGTTCAACGATGTTATGTCTGTAGGCCCTCAGCATGCATCCCCAATCGGTCATCTGAATCCCTGTGATTCGTCTCGCAACGATATTGATCAATCTGGATGGAAAGGTCCTGAAAACGGAATCTTTTCTTTCTTTTCTTATAGTTCCGACTACGTCGTATCCCCCCTCTTCCATTGTTCTGACGAGTCGGGGAATCTCTTCAGGCGGATTCTGCAGATCTGCGTCCAAGGTTATAATTATATCACCCCTGACAATCGAGAACCCTGAAAAGATAGCCGCATGTTGCCCATAATTTTTTGTAAGTTCCACAACCCGCACTTCTGGTTCCGCTGTAAGGTCTTTCAGTATGGGGAGGCTATTATCCCGACTTCCGTCATCCACAAAGATGATCTCATATCTTCTTTTCATCCCTTTCATGACAGGCCTGAGACGCTCCATAAGAGAGGGGATGTTCGCCTCTTCGTTGTACACAGGAATTACCACTGAAATCATTGCCCCATTATCCATGGCTCAATATCTCCTTGATCGCTTCGCAGACGTAGGAAACATCTTTGTTTTCCATATCGGGAAACAGGGGCAGAGATACGATCCTGTCCGCGGCCAATTCTGTTTCTCTCAGTCTTTCTCCCATCATTCCGTACGTTTCTTTTATATATCCAAAACGGTGACCGGCAGGGAAATGGATTCCATAGCCGATGTTATATTCCGCCAGTCTTTTCATAAACGTCTCTCTATGCATCCCCGTTACTTTTATAACGAAAAGGTGCCATGCGTGAACGTGCCCGTATGGAGGAACCCCCGGTGTGTCAAGGCCCTTCACCCCTGCCAGATTTTCTCTATAGAGATCGGCCAGCTCTCTTCTGCGTTTATTGAGTTCTTCCAGCCTGGCAAATTGAGCCAATCCCAGGGCGGCCTGGATATCCGTCAGATTATATTTGAATCCGGGTTCGTTTATATCATACTCCGGGTTGCCGCCCTTGCCATATCTTTTCCACGCGTCCCGTTCGATGCCATGGAATCTGAGAAGTCGCAGCCGTTGTTCGAAATCAGGATTGCTGAGAGTTATCATACCACCTTCACCGGCTGTGATGTTTTTCAGAGGATGGAATGAGAAGATAGCGGTCTGTCCGAATCCCCCGGCATGAACACCTTTATACCTGGTCCCCAGGGCATGTGCCGCATCTTCAATTACGGCAAAATTGTGTCTTTCCGCAATATCCATTATCCTGTCCATGTCGGCAGGAGCACCCGCAAAATGGACAGGGATTATGGCCTTTGTTCTTTCGGTTACAGCCTCTTCAATCAAGGCTTCGTTAATGTTAAGGGTATCATAATGAATGTCGACAAAAACGGGTTTTGCGCCGCAGAGAGTAATCATATTAATAGTGGAAGCAAAGGTCATGGAAGGCGTTATAATTTCGTCTCCTTCCTTTAATCCCAAGGTTAGCATCATAAGGTGCATACCGGCCGTGCCTGAGCTGAGAGATATTGCATGGGGCGTCCCGGTGATCTCGCAAAACTTTTCTTCGAATGTTTTGCACACGGGACCAGTAGTAATCCACCCCGATTTCAGACAATTGACAACGCCATTTATTTCATTTTCTCCTATCGACGGTTTGCTCAGAGGCAGAAAATCTTCTCTTATTTTCATAGACCAACTCCTAAACAGCTCAGGCGCAGGAGATAAAAAGCGCCGTTGCTCCACAGTATCTCTACATTCGGAATATTTTCTTTCAGTTTATCAAGCCTCTTCTTATATTGCGTTACACAGTAAATATCACCTTTTTCTCTACATAACCTGAAAAAATCTTCGGATGTCAGGAAATAACGGGATCGTTCATCGAAAGAAAGCTTTCTTATACCATATCCCAATTCCCCGAAATCATCAACAACAGGAGTTCTGATCTTCGTATAAAAATCAATTCCATAGAGTGATATTCCATATTGGAACAGGTCTTCACCGGCGGGAAGCACGGATTTGATTATTTGTGTTACAGGGTAGGCCGACTTATAGGGTGTCAGGAAATGTGAAGCCGGCAAGAGGAGTGAACCCAGAAATAATGTGGAGATTAAGTAGATAGTTAGAAACCAGCCTCTGTGCCACCTTTCTTTTACGACATTTGGCAGAAACATGATCAGAATCTGCAGGACGAAGGGGACGACTATCAGCGGGAGCCATTCGCTCAGGGCAATATTGTGTCTCTTAAGAAAGAGCGGAATGCATAGTATAACAATAAACATAAAAGACTGAATAGCGACAGGCAGGAGCAGAAGTTTGCCTTTGCCGGTCAGTATCCTTCCCCCATCGTCATAGCGGCTGAAAATGTATCCGAAGATTACCGCCAGCGGGAGGAATAAAGGTCCCATATATGGTATCAGTTTAGACGAAGAAAGTGAGAAAAACGCGAAAATAAAGAAAGCCCACGTCAGAAGGAAACGCCAGTCAAGGATTCCCCGAAAAGAAATTTTCCTGTCAGGACTTCTGGAATTTCCGGTCATAGCCTCGGCCAGGAATGCGCACCAGGGCAGTGTGCCTGCTACAATAATTGGAACAAAATAGAAGAGGGAATTTTCTTTCCCGTGTATTGTTGTAGTGTACCTGAGAAAATGTTCCTGAACGAAGAAAAACCACAGGAAATCCTTATTTGCCTTTTGCGCGAGTATTATCCACGGACATGATATCGCAAGCAGAATCAGGATTCCCACGGGTGAGAAGAGCATAAAAACATCGCGCCACCTCCAAGAGACAAGCAGCCAGATAATCAATATCGCGAATGGAAAAACAATACCGATCAGCCCCTTGGTCAGAAAGGCCAGGGCACTTGAAAAATAGAAGAGATAGATCCAGGTTTTCCTACTGCCCCCTTTTTCTACATACCGATATCCGCTCCAGACAGCGAGGCATACGAAAAAAGCAAGGGGGATATCCAAGATATTTAATCTTCCAAGAGCAAAATGGAACAGGAACGTGGACAGAACTCCTGCTGAATATAATCCGGTTTTTTCACTGGCGAAGAATATGCCCATAAAATATACGAGGATAATACATCCCCATGCGCATAACCCCACAAAAAGCCTCGACGAAAAATCGTTTTCACCAAATATTTTAAATGACAGGGCTGTTGCCCAGTAGCAGAGAGGTGGCTTTTCAAGATACACCACGTGATTGAGATGGGGAGTAACATAATCTCCGGTGCTGTTCATCAGGCTCGGAATATCGCTGTACCGCGCTTCATCCGGTTCCATCAGAGGCATGACGGGTAACAACATAACATATAAAAACACGGGAACAATAAAAAGAAATAACAGTTTTTCCTTCATTTTTCCAATTCTGATGTTTGCTTCGTAAAGTGTGTTTCATCCGGATCAACAGTCGCCTCGCTGTTGACTGAAAATTTGCTCTTAATGTCGGGCAGAGAAAACCGGTTGAAGGGCAGAAATGCGAGTCCCAGTATGACGATGACTCCGATACTCAGAAAGTGAAGGACTATGGCATAGGTAAGCGCCCCGGTTTTATCAATACCAAACAATCCGAGTCCCAGTACGCAGAAGAAATGCCAGTTTCCTATGAATCCAGGTGCGGCTGGTATGGCAATGCCTATAATAATTGTAGTCATAAGGACAAAGGCAGCCGAGAGAGGAAGTTCAATGTCAAACGCGAAAAAAAGAACGTACATGGCTACCGCGTCGATCACCCATATTAATATTGACAAAAACACCAGATAGTACATGTGTCTTTGATGAGAGATGATTTTGAACCCATCGATAAAACGGTCTATAAGTCCCGTCAATCTGGAATGCCATTTTACAGGAAATAATTTTACAACAGTGGAAAGTATTTTCAGGGAAGTCTCTTTTCTGGAAATGAGGAAAACCATCAGTCCAAGAAGGGCGAGAGACAGAAAGAGAAAAATGAAGCTGCCCCTGATAAGCCATGGAGGGAGCGGTGTGAACAGGACAACGATGAAGAATACTGTCAGCACGGTCAGAGCGTCAAAGACACGCTCTACCATGATAGTCCCCATTGCTGAAGACATGCTCATGCCTGTCTTTGTGCTGATGAGATAGGGCCGTGCCAGTTCGCCTATTCGCGCGGGAATAGCTATCACGGCCAGAAACCCGACACTGGTTACAGAAAAGAGTGAAAATTGATCAATTTTCATGATGGGATTCATGATGACACCCCACCTGTATGATCTGAGTATCTGTATAATAACCATAAGGCACAGGAATGGAATGATAAAGAGAAAATTCACATTCTTTAGCCCGTTGGTTATGCCTTTCATATCGATACCCCTGAGAGAGAGATATACGAAGAAAACGCCTATGGCAATTCCGAGAAACAATTTTTTTAACATGGGCATGGGATCGATTCTTTGGATGGAGATAAGGGATCAGATATTGGGGGTAAGGACAAATAAGGTTTGTCCATACCCCCTAATATCCGGCTATTTATTTAAGCAGGTAATCAACCACCTTGTCATGCAGGCGTTGCGACGCGGATTTGTTTCCGAGCATGCCCACTCTGATGGCTACCGCAGTTAGATTCTTGGCCTTATATTCGACAACAAAATTAACCTTCTCGCCATCTATGACGGCATTTATTGTTCCCTTGCTTATTTCTTTTACAGGCATTACATCTGTCGCGTTCATATAAGCCACGGTCTTTTCGCAGGCGCTCCATGACTTGTCAAATGAGTAATGGTAATCGGTTTTTAATTCACCATTTATATAGAAATATGCCCCTGATCCTCCTGTGACCGCGGCACCGCCTACAACAAGTGGAACACAACCTGATAGTGTAAAAGCGCCAATTATCAGAATCATAAGCCATTTAACTTTTTTCATAACTACATCCTTTCAGTTCTGTGTATTATTTTTAGATAAATCCCGTTTCTCAGTCTTTTCCTCCCCGAAATCCCTAAGTCCTTTTGCAAAGAATTCCAGTTTGTTATTCACAAGAAAGTTTACCATGCCCGGCGGATAGTTTCCCTTTTCATTACTTTCCCCCGCATCCACGCCTGTCAGTATCGCTAAACATTCATCAATAGTGCTGACTGGATATATGTGGAATTTACCTTCCGATACAACTTGTACCACATCTTTTCTCAACATTAAACCGGAAATGTGCAAAGCCGGGATAATTACGCCTTGTGTTCCGGTTAGACCTTCCCGCGTTGCGCTGTCTCCCTCAACTCCCCCATATGATTATTGCCCTGTCCTGGCCTATGATTCTGCCGTTATATTTGCAGCCTGCTGTACTCTCAAAACCCGGTAAATCCGGGTTGATCTTTACCCTTAACTCTTCTGGGGCAGTTCATAGAATCTGTTTTTATTTGTTAAATTCATCCATGAATAAATACTGACTATAAGATTACAATATGTTAATAAATGCTTCGGAAAATGTCCATATTCTTGTTATCGGGGGAGGAGGGGTGTCTCTGTTTCTTGAGTAAAGAATGATACCCGCTTTCCCCCATAAACCGGGGACGGGAAAAGCAGGCCTCCATGCATTGAATTGAATAGCAAGCACAGCCCCCGCTTATACAGGATTGCGGGGAGCTTCAATGTTATACACTTCTGGTGTAAGGTTCCGCGAATGAAGACAAATGCAACAGGTTTTCTGATTATCTGTATGGTGCTGATGATGCTGTGTCCCGTGTGCCTGGACGCCGCTCTGGTGATCAGCCCGACAGATGAAGGAGACGTGACAATAAGCTCGGAATATCGCAGTCTCTGTCAGGGAGAGATTGTAAAGATATGCCTGCAATCGCCTGTGCCGATCTCTGCCACATTGTCCCTTGACGGGAGAGAATACACTTTTATTTCAGACAAGGATTCTCTGAATTATTTTACACTGATAGCGCTCGGACTCAATATAAAGCCAGGGACATATAGCGCTGTTGTCCATCTTGAGTCTTCCCGTGGTGTAAAGAAAGATGTATCTTTCAAGCTTGCTGTGTCCGGGAAAACATTTTCTTCAAAGAGAATAAAGGTTGCCAGGCGTTTTACCAGTTTGACCCCAGCGGATATAAAAAGAGTAAAAACCGAGAAAGAGCTGCTTGGCCGCATATATGGGGTATCGGCACCCAGTTGGCTGGCTGACGGCAGGTTTATCATGCCGCTGAAAGGAAAGATAACAGGAACATTTGGTGAAAAAAGGGTATTTAATGACAATTTTGTTTCACGTCACCGGGGAATAGATATACGCTCGCCCGAAGGGGTATCTATCAGGGCTTCGAACTCGGGGAAAGTTGTTCTGTCCCGGGATCTTTATTTTTCCGGGAATACCGTTATAATAAATCACGGTATCGGTCTTTTCTCTATCTATTGCCATATGTCGAAGTCAATTGTCCGGGAAGGCGCTTTTGTTGATAAGGGGAAAATTATTGGTTACACTGGCTCAACAGGAAGATCTACCGGACCTCACCTGCACTGGGGATTGAGACTGGTCGATAATTATGCTGATCCGCTCTCCATAGTATACCTTTTCTTTGATTGATATTCGAGCCTTATAGTTTGCAGGGCGAAATTCCGTCGAAGCACTGCAGGCACAAACTTTCACGGGGGATAAGCAGGGATTTCACAAAGGCATCCATGGTATTAAATTTAACGGAGTCCGCATCTATCTTTTGGGCAATCTGTGCCTCCAGATCTACCAGCTGTTCCATCGACAGGATGTTGCCCGTCTTAACGTATTTTCGTGCCAGCAATTCTCCTTCAGATCGGGTGGAGATTCCGAAGGCGCAGGGATACATGAGGGGCGGGCAGGCGATCCGTACATGGATCTCTTTCGCTCCTGCCTTTTTGAGATCTTTCACCTTGTTGAGGATCTGTGTTCCCCGTACGATTGAATCATCGCAGAGGACGACCTTTTTGCCTTTCACGTAGGGCAGAACGGACAGTTTACGTTTGGCCATCTTCTCGCGGGCAACTTGGGTGATCTGGGTGTAGCTGCGGTCGGCGTACCGGTTGTAGAGAAATACATCCTGGTAGTTAATTCTCGAACGTTTGTGGTATCCGAGCGCGTGTCCGACACCTGACATGGGAACCGGCGCGACAATATCCGCGACAATGCCGCCCTCGTCAATATCTCTCTGCGCGAGGCTCTCTCCCAGGTTGTTACGCGCCTCCTGCACGTAAACGCCGTCTATTATGGAATCGATGCTCGCGGTGTATGCCCATTCGAAGGCGCAGTGCGCCTTGCGCGGAGAATCAAGTTGTTTTACGGTCTGGAATCCCTTAGCGTTGATGAGGACGATTTCTCCGGGGGCAACATCCCGGAATATTTCCATATCCATATTCTGCATGGCTCTCGATTCCGAGCTTACAGCGTAACTTTCAGAATTGCCTCCGAGAATAAGAGGCCGGAATCCATAGATATCTCTGGAGGCATAAATGCCTTCTCTCGTAAGAACCACCAGTGAATAGGATCCCTTGATTTTCTCTGAGAGCGCGGATATGCCGCTTACCACATCGCCCTTCTCTATGATGATCTTGGAGATTATCTCTATGTCGTAACCCTTGTAGAAAGACTTGCCTCTGTTCATCATGTCTTCCATGAGTTCGCCGGCATTGATCACGTTGCCGCTGAAGGCAACCGAAATTTCCCCAACCCTGGTTTTCCACTTCATGGGCTGACGGTCCCTCAGGCTTACATGACCGATTCCCCACGTACCCGTCAGGCTTTGCAGCTCTTCACCCGTGAACAGGTTGGTGACTCTGCCATGATGGGTTATATGGTTGATCTCCTTATCAAAAGTAGAAATACCGCAGTATTCCTGTCCCCTGTGTTGCAGAAAATCCAATCCCTGGTAGATGCTATTCGCGCATTGGGTTTTTGAATATATGCCGAAGACACCGCAATTTTCTTCTATGAATTTCATGGCCTAGCCCTTCTCCCTTGCTTCGGGATGGTGAATTATTGGTTAAAAATACCGCACGTTGTCATGAGACTATCTATATAACCCATGTCAATTCACAACTAAACATTTAAAATTAATAATTATATTCCGATCAACCTATATCCGCGTGGTAACTCTGGAGAGATTTTACGCGGCCATGGTCTTTCCGTATAGCGGAGATTCCCCTCACAGTGGCGAGGGCCGCGGCTGCTGTGGTTATATAAGGAACCTTGTATTTAATGGCGGTCTTTCGTATATATGAATCGTCATGCTTGCTCATTTTGCCACTTGGCGTGTTAATCACGAGCTGAATCTCACGATTTTTTATCCCGTCGACGATATTGGGGCGTCCCTCATGCATTTTGAGAATAAGCTCCGAGGTAATACCATGGTCTGTAAGAAAACGATTGCTTCCCTTAGTGGCCTTCAGTTTAAAGCCAAGTTTATCGAATTCTTTAGCAACTTCGAGTATGGTGTCTTTATCGTCATCGTACACGGTAATCAATACGGTACCCTCTTCGGGAAGTGCCTGGCCCGCGGCTTCCTGCGCCTTGAAGAACGCGACTCCGAAGGAATCGGCTATCCCCAGAACTTCTCCCGTTGACCGCATCTCCGGGCCGAGGATAGGGTCAACCTCATGGAACATATTAAATGGAAATACCGCTTCCTTTACGCCAAAGTGCTTTATAGCCGTGGTTTCAAGATGTAGATCAGCCAGCTTTTTCCCAAGCATCAATTGTGTGGCAATGCTGGCCATGGAAATATTGCAGATCTTCGAAACCAGTGGAACCGTTCGGGACGCGCGCGGATTTGCTTCAAGGATATAAACGACATCATCCATTATGGCATACTGGATATTCATCAGCCCCACAACGTTGAGCTCTTTCGCGATCTTTTTTGTGTATTCGCAGATGGTGTCTATATTTCCGGCCGACAGGCTGATAGGGGGAATCACGCACGCGGAATCACCCGAATGAACTCCCGCAAGCTCGATATGCTCCATGACCGACGGGATAAACACATCTATACCATCGGATATGGCGTCGGCTTCCAACTCGATGGCATTTTCCAGAAACTTGTCGATAAGGACGGGCCTCTCAGGGGTGACATCGACGGCGGCCATGAGATAACGTTTCAGCATTTCCTCGTCATGAACCACCTCCATGCCACGTCCACCCAGGACATACGAGGGCCTGACCATTAATGGATAATCTATCTTTGCTGCGATATCAAGGGCTTCCTCCAATGTGCTTGCCATACCCGATTCAGGTTCAGGTACTTCCAGCTTTTCCATAATTCTACGGAACCTATCCCTGTCCTCCGCCAGATCTATCATTTCCGGAGAAGTACCGATAATTTTAACTCCAGCCTCGGCCAGCTCGTTCGCGATATTAAGAGGTGTCTGTCCGCCGAATTGCACGATGACCCCTTCCGGTTTCTCATTTTCATAAATACTCAGAACATCCTCAACTGTAAGGGGCTCGAAGTAAAGCTTGTCTGATGTGTCATAGTCCGTGGATACTGTTTCGGGGTTACAGTTGATCATGATGGCTTCGAACCCTGCATCCTTGATGGCGAAGGCCGCGTGTACGCAGCAGTAATCGAATTCTATTCCCTGTCCGATGCGGTTTGGCCCTCCGCCGAGGACAATAATTTTTTTCCTGTCGGTAGTGCCAATCTTGCCCGGTGCATTATACGTCGAGAAATAGTATGCCGCGTCATCAACTCCACTGACAGGCACCGGTTCCCAGCCCTGAACAATGCCCAGCTCTTTACGCCGGTCTCGGATCTCTTTTTCCTGAATCATGAGCAATTGTGACAGATAGCGATCCGCGAATCCGTTTTCCTTCGCTCTGGCAAGCAGGTCATCCGGCAGCTCTTTACCCCTGTACCGCAGGATATCCTCTTCCATTGTGACGAGTTCCTTCATCTGCTCGATGAACCATGCCTTGATACTGGTTTTTGTGTGCAGATCTTCCACTGTAGCGCCCTTGCGCAGCGCCTCGTACATGATAAACTGTCGTTCACTTGTCGGCTTGGCAAGGAGACTCATGAGATCATCGAGGGATCTCTCATGAAAGTCAGACGCAAATCCCAGACCATAGCGATTTATTTCAAGGGACCTGATTGCCTTTTGCAGCGCCTCTTTATAGTTCCTGCCGATGCTCATCACTTCTCCGACTGCGCGCATCTGTGTTCCGAGTTCATCTACTGCCCCTTCAAATTTTTCAAACGCCCACCTTGCGAACTTGACAACAACATAATCGCCCGAGGGAGTATATTTATCCAGGGTGCCGTCTCTCCAATAGGGTATTTCATCCAGGGTGAGCCCGGCCGCCAGCATAGATGAGATCAGGGCGATGGGGAATCCGGTTGCCTTGGATGCCAGGGCTGAAGAGCGTGATGTTCTTGGATTTATTTCTATTACCACTATCCGGCCGGTTTCGGGATTGTGGGCGAATTGAACATTCGTGCCGCCGATTACCTGAATAGCCTTCACAATATCGTAAGAATATTTCTGGAGACGTTCCTGCAATTCCGAAGTTATTGTCATCATAGGCGCCGTGCAGAATGAATCTCCGGTATGCACACCCATGGCATCGACATTTTCTATAAAACAGACGGTGATCATCTGATTCTTGGCATCCCGGACTACTTCCAGCTCCAGCTCTTCCCACCCCAGGACGGATTCCTCAACAAGTATCTGGCCGATAAGACTTGCTGCGATGCCTCTGCCGGCAACAGTTTGAAGCTCCTCCTTGTTGTAAACCATACCTCCGCCCGTTCCACCCATGGTGTAGGCTGGTCGAATAACTACCGGATATCCGAGGTCGTCAGCGATTTTTTCGGCTTGTTCAACGCTGTAGGCAGGTTCACTTTTCGGCATGTCTATGCCGAGACTGTCCATTGTTTTCTTGAACGCTATGCGATCTTCACCTCGTTCAATAGCGTCAATATTTACTCCGATGATCTTTATGTTGTATTTGTCGATAACGCCCTTGCGCGACAGTTCCGATGTCAGATTAAGCCCGGTCTGACCACCAAGATTGGGAAGGATGGCGTCCGGACGCTCCTTTTCTATAATTTCTTCCAGATATCGGAAGTTTAAAGGTTCGATATAGGTAACATCAGCTGTTCCGGGATCGGTCATTATTGTGGCCGGGTTGGAATTGACAAGAACAATCTCATAACCCAGTTTTCTGAGGGCTTTACATGCCTGCGTTCCCGAATAATCAAACTCACAGGCCTGGCCTATTACAATGGGTCCGGATCCTATAATCATCACTTTTTTTATGTCGTTGCGTGCCGGCATACAGTCTTGTCCTTTCCCCTGCAGATATGTTTGGATAAAAAGCCTTAAAGCGCCGGGAGTATAAAAAAGCAGCCCTGCTGTGTCAAGATGTAAATTCTATTTTGTATGCCTGCTCAGACAACTGTTCACGCTTGTCGGTTCACAGCTCACGGTTCGCAGTTTTTCAACCGTGATCCGATAACTGTAAACCATAAACCGTTACTTGCTCAGATTATCAGGTTCCGGTTCAACGGTTCTTGAAACGCTAAAACTCAGCCCTAACCCTCAAGGTTTAAGTCTTTCAACAAGTCTTAAAATATCTTCAAGAATGAGATAGAGGCTCGGAATTAGAAGCAGTGTTATAAATGTCGCGAAAAGTACTCCATAACCGAGGCTTACCGCCATGGGTATAAGGAATTTGGCCTGTAGACTTTTTTCAAAGATCATAGGTGTCAATCCTGCGAAGGTGGTCAGGGATGTTAGGATGATTGCCCTGAATCTCAGGACCCCTGCCTGTACTATTGCGTTGTACGCGTCAACGCCCTGTCGGCGAAGCCGGTTCGTCGCGTATATCAGGACCAGCGAATCGTTGACGACGACACCTGACAGGCCCACGATCCCGAAGAGGCTGACGAAGGTGATATCGAGTCCCATAATGAGGTGTCCAGCGGCGGCGCCGACGATGCCGAAAGGGATCGCCATCATGACCACAAACGGTTGTGTGAAAGACCTGAAGGGAATGGCCAGAAGCGCGTAGATACCGAAAAGGGCAAACAGAAAGCCCATTTTGATATCGTCAAGAGATTCTTTTTGTTCCTTGGCCTCTCCTTCCATGGAATATCTCAGGCCGGGGTAACGATACTTAAGGTCCTGGAGAAAACCTTTTTCAAGGGTTTGTCGCACTTCATTGGAATTGGTGACGGATTCATCTACATCTGCATAGATCTTGATAACGCGTTTTCTCTGACTATGTTCAATAGAAACGTAGCCCTGATCCATCTTGACGTCGGCCAGTAGACTAAGGGGAATCTCTGAGCCATCGGCGGTTCGAATGCGCATTTTTTCCACATACCCCAGCGACTTTCTCTCCTGTTCGGGGTAGCGCACCATGACCTTGACCTCGTCCTTTCCCCGCTGTATTCGAAGAGCTTCGGCGCCGTAAAAGGCGTGTCGCACCTGAGTGGCAATATCGCTGAGAGTCAGCCCCATACTCCGGGCGGCCGGCTTCAGATTGAGTTGCATCTCCTTTTTGCCTGGCAGAAAACTGTCACTGACATCGTATACGCCGGGGTAACTCTTCAGTTCCTCTTTCAGTTCCTCAGCGGAGGCCAACAGACGGTCGTGTTCGTCCAGTGACAGGTGGATTTCAACCGACTTCCCCGCACTGTGCAGAACGCTTTTGAAGGTCAATGATTCAACACCCGTAATTGTGCCCGCGTTTTTGCGCCAGAGGGCCGCAAGTCTGGCAGTGCTTGTTTTTCGTTTTTCTCCTTCCAGAATCTGGACCCATATATAGGCGAGGTGCCCTCCCGAATCGCTGAGCATTCCGCGATCTCCTACCTGTGCCCCGAGCAGGGCGAAGCTGTGCTGAAAAAGAGGAGCCGAGCCTTCGGGGGCTTCTTTGTCCGCGTTTGCCATGGTTTCCCGCGCAACCTCTTCAAGGTATCCGACCACCTCGGCAGTGCGCTCCAGAGGTGTTCCCGCGGGCATGGTGATCGAACATTCCAGCATGTCGCTTTCCACCTTTGGGAAAAAAGTAAATTCAAGGATTCCGCCCCGGAATACTCCCACAATTATAAACAGCAGAGCAATACCAAGCGCCACGGTGGCATACCGCCACTTTGCACAGAAACTTACCGCTTTCAGATATGGACCGTTGATAAATGCCCGCATCCATCGCGCCATCCGTTTTTCTTTCTTCGGACTGGAGTCCTGTCTGTGCCTGGCAGGTTTGCTCCTTGACAGGTGGCATGGCAGGATAAAGAGAGACTCGATCAGTGATCCGAACAGGACGACAATGATCACGATCGGTATACTGCGCATAAATTTTCCCATCATCCCTGTTGCCATCAGAAGCGGCGCGAAGGCCACCATGGTGGTGAGAACGGAGAAAATAACCGGTCGGCCCACTTCCACGGTGCCCTGAATTGCCGCGTTAAGGGGGGCCAATCCCTTTTCCTGTTTTTGAAATATATTTTCCCCGATGATAATAGCGTCGTCAACCACGATGCCGAGCACCATAATGAATGCAAAAAGGGAGATCATGTTGATGGTTACATCCAGATAGGGCAGCGTGGCCAGTCCGGCTAAAAAGGATATGGGAATCCCGAGTGTCACCCAGAATGAAAGCCTGATATTGAGGAACGCTCCGAGGATCAGAACCACCAGGACGAGACCGATGGCCATGTTTTTCAACAGGAGATCGAGGCGGCTGTGCAGCATTTCCGCCATGTCGGCAAAAAAGGCGATGCCGACCCCTTCAGGGAGAGAAGGGGCGACATCAATGATATATTGTTTTACCTTTTCGGCAACGTCGAGGGCACTCTGATCGGCTACTCGGAAAACCTGGATCATGGCCGCGGGTTTGCCTTGAAAACGCGCGAAAAGATCGACATCTTCAAAACCGTCACTAAGGGACGCGATCTGCCCGAGAGTTACTTTACTTCCGTCGGTACGTGTAATGACGGAGATATCTGCAAATTCGTCGGCGTAGTACAGGCGGCCCTTTGTGCGAATAAGTATCTCGCCACCTTTCGTCTTCACGCTTCCAGCGGGAAGGTCGAAACTTGCCAGTTTGATGGTATTGGCCACCTGCCCCAAAGTCAAACCGTAGCGGCGCAACGTCTCCTCGGAGATTTCAATATGGATTTCCCCATTGCGGACACCCAGGACATCGGCTGAAGTGACGCCCGGGAGACTGGTAATGTCGTCTTTGGCCTTTTCGGCAAGGTATTTGATTGTTGATTCCGGGGCATCGCCATAAATTCCAACGCTGATTACCTGTATACGCTGGGTCATCTCCTGTATAATGGGCTTTTCCGCTTCGTCCGGGAATGCGGTAATGCGGTCGATCTCAGACTTAACCTCATCCAGAAGTGTTTTAATGTTCCACCCCTTGATGATTTCCACTACAACGGTGCCTATGCCTTCTTTTGACGTGGAATCAATGCGTTTAATGCCGGATAATCCGGCCAGCCGTTCCTCTATACGGCCGATAATCGCTTCTTCCACCTCTGCGGGGGAAGCGCCCGGATAACTGGTGATTATGGATATCCGGTCCAGAGAGGTTTCAGGGAACACCTCCAGCTTTATCGTATAGAGTGTGAAGATTCCGGCCAGAACCAGAAATATCATAAGGAGATTTGCCGCGACGTGATTTTCAGCAAACCAGGAGATAATTCTTTTCATTGCTAATCCTTCTCTATTACTGTCCGGACGATCATGCCGTCTGTGGCGTCTTTGAGGGATGAGAAGACAACCATTTCACCGTCCCTGAGGCCGGTCTCGATGATGATTCCTTCGTCCTGATAGCGGGCTATTCTGACTGTCCTGAAATGCAGCACGCCTTCATTATTCACTGTCCACACGATATTGCCCTGGCGGAGGGCCGCCCGTGGGATGACGGCTGCACCGGGCAGAACCCGTCCCCTGATATCAACCGTTACAAAAAGGCCGATCGCGAGAGGGGGTTTTGTCGCGTATGGTTTATTAACCCGGACAATGATGGTTATCATCCGGGTTTTTTCATCCAGTTCGCCCTCAGCGCGGACTACTTTTCCCGAAAAGGTCAGTTCATGTCCCGCAATTTTTGCGTGGACTGTAGCAGGTGCCCCGGATGCGCCGCCCGGTGTAAACCCGGGGACATCAAACCAGAAGAGGTTTTTGTCTTCCAGTGACAGGGCGATCTCCGCTGTCTCTGTGGAGAATAGCCTTGCCAGGGGTTGTCCCGGTGTCACGTATTGACCGATGTCAATAGATTTTCTGCTGACGCGGCCGTTGAAAGGCGCCTTCAGAACCGTTCTCTCAAGGTTCAGGAGGGCCTTTTCCAGATCAGCACGATCGGCGTCAAGTCTGGCACGAGCTGCTGCCAGCTGTGGCTCTTTAGCCACCAGGGGGGGAGCCTTTTTACCGGCGTAAGAATTGTTCGAGTAGTGATTCTGCCATTCTTCTATCGCCACCAGTGCTTCTTCCTGGATAACCTTCAGTTTGCTTTCCGAATCTTTCACCTTTGCTTTTGCCAGTGTAACAGCCAGTTTATAATCAACGGGGTTTATTGAAAGTAATGGATCTCCCTCGTTGAACTCACCGCCGTTGACCAGGGAAGAAGAGATGTGGACGATCTTGCCGCCGACCTGTGGAACGAGATCGATTTCTCTCAGCGGGCGCACAGTTCCCTCTCCCCTGATAGTGATGGGTTGTGGTCCTGTTTTGATCTTTATCACTTGAACCATGGGCGCCGGAGCGGAGGGTTTTATCTTTTGCAGTTCGGGTTTGCCCGCTGTCAGCGCGATCATAACGATTACCCCCGAAATTACGAGTATTGCGCTTACGGTAATATGGATAATAGTTTTTCTTTTTCGGCTCATTGTCTTTTCCTTTTGGAAGATTAGTTGTCAGTTATCAGCCATCTTATTGCACCCGATTTCACGCTCCTTCGTTTTTTCTCACTCCATCTCGCCCCATCCACCGCCCAGAGCGCGGTGCAGTGTTACGCGGTTGCTGAGAATGGCCAGTTCCACCAGGACCACATTTTCTTCGGCCTGAAAACGGGCCTGCTGGGCGTCAAGCACGGTGAGGTAGTCGACCAGTCCCCGTTCGTATCGGTTTTCGGCCACCTTCTGCGTGGCCTTCGCTTCGGCAAGAAAGGTCAGCATTTTTCTTCTTTTTTCCAGTTGCTCCTTCCGTGTCAGGAGGGCGCTTTCCACCTCGGAAAAAGCGGTGAGGACCGTCTTGGCGTAATCGGCCAGTCCCTGTTGAAACTGCGCCTCCGCGGCTCGCTGGCCTGCCTTGAGCTTACCCGCATCAAAGATGGGTGAAAGCGCTCCAAAGGCTATATTCCACAGGCTGCTTCCCGGCATAATCAGTTGATTCAGCTCGCTGCTGGAATAGCCGAAGCTGCCCGTCAGTGTTATTCTCGGGAAACGGTTGCCCTTGGCAACGCCGATCTTCGCATTCAGCGCCCGCAGGGTTGCCTCGGCCGCTCTGATATCGGGCCGGAGCAGGAGGAGGTCGGATGGCAGACCCGGCGGTATGGGTGAGGGCAGCTTGAAATAGTCTTCCGGTTGTGTCCGGGCCGATCGGGTTTCCGGATATTGTCCTGAAAGAACGGCCAGTTTCTGCTGTTTGATGCCGAGCTCCTGTCGCAGCGAGGGAAGGGTGGATTCCGTCTGGGCAAGAATACGTCTTGCCTGCCGCAGATCCAGAATGGAAGTCAGTCCCCTTTCGTACCGTCTTTCCACAAATGCAAGATTTCGGCGGTAATTTTCTATGATTTGCGCTGTTATCTGAATCTTTCTCTCTAGAGATTCAATCTGAAAATATACCGTTATCGCTTCCGATACGATGGTCTGGGCAACAATGCGGGCATTCTCCTCCGTTTGTGTGAGGCTTGCCAGGGCGGCTTCCTCGGCGCGGGCCAGGCGGCCCCAGAGGTCGATCTCAAACGATGCCGGCAGAGAAAGGTTGTAAAGATCTGCTTCGATTCCCGGGAGAATGCGCTGTCGTCTCGCCTCACCCTTAAGGCTAAGGCTGGGGTAACGGTCTGCCTTGGATTGAACAAAATAAGCCCGCATCTCTGAAATTACGGCCAGGGCCTTTCTGATGTCCAGATTATTCGACAATACATTTTCTACGACCTGATCCAGCTCGGGTTTGTTGAAAGCGACCCACCACCGGTCGATACTTTTCCCCATTTCAACATCAGATGAAGTATGCTGATACGATTCCCTGACCTGTGAATCCATGTCGGGTTTTCTGAAATCGGGGCCCACCTTCATGCATCCCGCAAGGAGGATAATGGTAGAAAGAGCGATAGACACTATCCTGTATTTCACCGTGCGTTCTCCCTTACAGACAGCCCGGACAGGGAAAAATCGACAATGTGTTGAACCAGCCTATCCTTGAACGGTTGGTCGTAAGCATGCCCGATAATTTTCGATACCGGTAACCTGGCGAAATTGAAATAGAGAACCATCGAAAAAATGCTCAGGATGTTGAGAAGTGTACGTTCTTCATCTATGCTCTCCGGCAGATACGGTTGCAGTGCTTTTCCCAATCGTTCCATGTCTGGTTTTATGGTCTCTTCCAGCACGATTTCAAAGGCCTCTGTCGGTTTGGTCATCTCCCGTATCATCAGCTGAAAATGGCACAGGCGCTCTTCGTCCGTAAGGGGACCCTTGATGAGGGCCTCGGCCAGGGACTGGATCACAACCGCGGGCGACGTTTCGCCACAGCCGGCAAGGTTTTTTTTAAAACATGCATGGATGCGCTGTGCTCTGGGCATCCAGCATTCACGGAACATGTTCAGATAGAGGGTTTTCTTGTTGCCGAAATGATAGTTTACCGCGGCTAGGTTGCACTTTGCGACATTCGTAATCTCCCGCACGCTTACCGCATCGTAGCCTTTTTGAGCGAACAGCGTCTCGGCAGATTTCAACAAGCGATCCCGGGTTGTTTTGCTTCCGTCGTCTGGAGCCATGACCGATCTTCCTCCCCTCAAGAAATGCTTGTATCAAACGAACGTTTGAGTGTCAATGCTTTTTCGTGTTGTGTGTACGGAACGTGCCGGGCTGTCAGAAATCGAAGTGATGGTTCAGACTATGGGAGGGAAGAATGCGGATATCCCCAACGGGAAAGCCGTATCTTGGGGACAGAATATGTGAATGGTTATACGGTTATCGAGTTTTCAGGATGCTTCCTGAAAGCGCCCCGAGGGTATTGCCTGCGGGGCACCTTCAGTCTATCTGAGTATTTACGAATTGTTGAGTACGATCAGGGCATCAACGGCAACCGGTTTGTCTCCTGAGATAATGACGGGATTTATATCTATCTCAGCTATCTGGTCATATTCAACTCCGAGGTTGCCTATGCCAACCAGCGCCTTGACGAGGGCGGTTTTATCAACGGCCGGGCTTCCGCGAAATTCATCGAGGAGCTTTTTGGTCTTTATCTCTTCTATCATTTCCAAGGCGTCGATCTCTGAGATAGGCGCTACTCGGAAACTGACGTCGTTCAAGACCTCCGTGAATATCCCACCCAGGCCGAACATGACGCACGGCCCGAACTGGGGATCACGGGTGAGGCCTATGACAAATTCCCTGTCGCCCTTGATCATCTCCTGTACCAGCACACCGTCGAGTTCCACACCGGCCTCCAGGATTTCATCATATGCCCGCGCCACATCACTACTGTTGCCAAGGTTCAACTTGACCATTCCCATCTCCGTCTTGTGGGTCAGTGTGCTTGAACATCCCTTAAGTACGACCGGGAAACCGAACCCTTCGGCGAGGGTGACCGCTTCACTCCTGGAACCTGCGAGTCCTTCTCTTGTTATCGCAACCCCGGCCGATGCAACGACACGCTTCGAATCATATTCGGACAGGGCCTTCTGCCCTCTGTCGATCGCTTTTTGCAGTATCTCTTTCATCGAATCTTCTCTCCCTTTTATACCAAGGCGGCACAAACCGCCGTGCCATAGTTTGTGATTTGATGTTACTTTCCCATGCCTAACTTTTTTATCGCCTCTTCGATACCGGAGAGAACGGACTCGTCTTCGATCGTTGAGGGGACGGTATACTCTTCACCATTGGCTATCTTGCGCATGGTTGCCCTCAGTATCTTGCCGGAGCGGGTTTTGGGTAGCGCGTTGACGATCGCACACTGCCTGAAGCAGGCAACGGCACCGATATCGGATCGCACCATCTGTACCAGCTCCTTGGCGATGTCGTCCGGATCACGATCAACCCCTGATTTCAGGACGGCGAAACCGACAGGGACCTGGCCCTTGAGCTGCTCATCCGCTCCAAGGACGGCGCATTCCGCAACATCCCTGTGCTTTGCCACCACCTCTTCCATGGCGCCGGTAGAGAGCCGGTGTCCCGCGACATTGATGACATCATCCATACGTCCCATGATAAAGAGATACCCGTCTTTGTCTATGTGACCACCGTCGCCGGTCACATAGAATCCTGGTATCTCGGTTACATATTCAAGGAATCGCTTATCGTCGTTCCACAGGGTCGGCAGACACCCAGGGGGAAGGGGGAGCTTGATTGCTACAATGCCGTCTTTCCCTGTGGGGAGTGTATTGCCCTCAGAATCCACGATCTGTACATTATATCCAGGGACAGCCTTTGTAGGAGACCCCGCTTTAATCGGAAAGGGTTTAATTCCCATGCAGTTCGCGGCAATGCCCCACCCGGTTTCCGTCTGCCACCAGTGATCGATGACCGGTATTTTCAGGATGGCAGATGCCCAGTGATAGGTGTCGGGATCAAGCCGTTCTCCGGCCAGAAACAAATATCGCAGGGACCCTATATCATGTTTCTTCAGATATTCCGCGTTCGGGTCATCTCTCTTTATAGCGCGGAATGCCGTCGGGGCTGTAAACAAAACGGAAACACCATGTTCAGAAATAACCCGCCAGAAGGCTCCGGGATCAGGGGTCCCGACAGGTTTCCCCTCGTACAGGATGGTCGTGCAACCTGCCAGGAGGGGGGCATACACGATGTATGAATGACCGACAACCCATCCCACATCGGATGCCGCCCAGAACACCTCGCCCGGGTTTACGCCGTAAAGATATTTCATAGACCATTTCAGGGCTACGGCGTGGCCGCCATTGTCACGTATGACACCCTTCGGCTTGCCGGTTGTTCCGGATGTGTAGAGTATGTACAGGGGATCCGTCGCCGATACCGCGACGCAATCCGCCGGCTGTGCCTTGCTCATCAGGGTTTCCCAGTCAAAATCGCGACCCGTGATAAGTGGAGCTTCAACCTGGGGGCGCTGGAAGATAACGCACTTCTCCGGTTTGTGACTGGATATCTCGATTGCCTCATCCAGAAGCGGTTTGTAGGAAATGATCTTCTTCCCTTCAATGCCGCAGGAAGCTGAGACAATAACCTTCGGTTTCGCATCATCTATTCGGATTGCCAGTTCGTTGGGCGCAAATCCTCCGAAAACCATGGAATGCACTGCACCTATCCTCGCGCAGGCAAGCATGGCAACCGGGGCCTCCGGTATCATAGGCATATAGATAATAACAGTATCTCCCTTTGATACTCCAAGATCTCTAAGAACGCCTGCAAACAATGAAACAGTATCGAGGAGTTCGCTATAGGTAAATTTCCTGACTGTATCTGTTACAGGGCTGTCGTAGATTATGGCTGTCTGGTCCCCCCGCCCATTTTGTACATGATAATCCAGTGCATTATAGCAGGTATTAAGCTTGCCTCCGACAAACCATTTGTAGAATGGCTTGTTGCTGCCGTCCAGTACCGTGTCCCACTTTTTCTCCCACCGCACCGCCTCAGCAGCCTCTCCCCAGAATTCTTCAGGATGATTGATGGAGCGTTCATAGATTTCCGAATAATCAGCTGTCATATTGTCCCCTCTTTTTGTTTATTTATTGCTTAATCAGCCCTTTCTTACCAGATTAGTCGCTTTAAGCTTTCGCAGTACGGGATAAATCTGATTGAAACTCATGCTGTATACCATCATCGTGTCTGTTTTATGTATATCCCCTAAAAATATTTTCAACAAAATCGATTTATAATATATTTTTCAAGAAAATATAGAGATAGAAACTATATGTCAAGATAATTGTTGACAACACTCGGGACCGAAAAATGGATAGAGGAAGAAGAGAAGAGATATCGCTGTCCCAATTGTGGCTATGAAGCTTTCAGGGGGGCAAGAAAATGCAGGAATTACAAAGGACTGTTAGACCTTGATTAGAGCCTTTATTCACAATCCCGACGAGTCGGGACGTTTTTCGCGCAGATGTTGGTATTAGCTTGAGCAAATTTGAAGTCAGAAGTCAGAATCCGGAATGTAAGCGGGGATTTTTATTCTGACTACTGATTTCTGAATTATAGTTTCGGTTTTGCCGCCTTAGGGTTTTATCCTCAATAACCACGCGTAGAGATTGAATAAATTTTTTTCTTGACACCCATCTTTGTTTTCTTTATGTTGAGAAAATGTGTTACAAGAAAAGACTTTCTATTTTAAAATTCTGGATTTGACTCTTCATGCAACAGTCAGGTTTCCGGTTTGTAAAATCCTTTTCAGAAAAAAGATTGGATACAGAGGTGTTTCTATGGATATGAAGCGGGAGTATTACGAGGACATTGAACTCATCGGAAGCGGGGTTGTTCTTTTCTGGTCCGCGGCATTTCTGATTTTACTCTTCACCCTTCCCCTCTACACACCATCCTATTACATTTATCTCCTGAATATCATAATAGTCAACGTGATACTCGCAGTGGGACTTAACATCCTTGTTGGATACACCGGTCAGATATCGCTGGGACATGCCGGTTTCTTTGCGATAGGGGCATATGCAACGGTCTTCTTGATGACGCATTTTCAGGTGCCCTTTATCTTTGCCCTTCCGCTGGCGGCTTTTATCGCAGCATTTTTCGGTTTTATCCTCGGCCTGCCGGCTTTGAGACTGGAGGGTCCCTATCTTGCGATCGCGACCCTTGGCTTTGGTCTGGCTATCATGCATGTCATAGGCACATGGGATATCTTTGGGGGCAGGATGGGACTCCATGCCCCGCCCCTGGATCTCGGAATACCGAAAGCGGGTTTCAGCTGGGTGCTGGAATCCGATGTCAGCATGTACTATCTGATACTGATCATTGCCATCATAATGATAGTGATCGCCATAAACCTCATGAAGACACGCATAGGAAGGGCTTTTGTCGCAATAAGAGATAGCGATATCGCGGCTGAGGTGATGGGGGTGAATCTTACCATCTACAAGACCCTTGCCTTCGCGATAAGCGCATTTTACGCGGGGATAGCGGGAGGGCTGTTCGCGTTTGTATGCGGCTTCTTCGATCCCTTTACCTTCAATATGATACTTTCCATTATATTCCTCGTTATGGTCGTTGTCGGCGGGCTTGGCTCGATCCTTGGCGCGATTATGGGCGCCACACTGATAACTTACCTTCAGTACGATCTGCTGAAGAATGTGGCTGAGGCCCCATACGTGGGAGACTTTCTTATCGCTGTTTCCAGAAAATGGTTTACCGTGATCGGGCTGGAGAATTTCGGGAGTATAGCCCTCGGACTCATAATGATAGGCATAATCATATTCGAGCCACTCGGCATGTATGGTATATGGATAAGGATAAAGAAATACTGGATGACGTGGCCCTTTTAACCCTTTTGTTTAAAGCGGGATGCCTCGTGGCGTTCACTGACACGTTTATATGGAGAGGATATGATAGGACAACTAATAGTTGAAGGTCTGGCGATAGGGGCCTGTTACGGTCTGCTGGCGATAGGCGTGGTGATCATATACAAAACGTCCGAGGTGGTAAACTTCGCGCAGGGAGAGATGGCAATGTTTTCAACGTTCATAGCCTATCATATCCTGTTGCACTATCACTATCCATTCTGGTTGGCCTTTATCCTCACCATGGTGTTTGCGATCCTGCTCGGTATGTTTATCGAATTTGCCTTTCTTCGTCCTGCCAAGGAACCCACGGCTCTTGGGCTTATTGTGCTTACCCTTGGAGCCGAAATGCTCCTTATGGGGCTGGCGGGATGGAAATGGGGTGCGGAACAGAAGGCCTTTGAAATCCCCATGTCGTTCAGTGTTACCCACGAACCGATAAAGGGCGTTATCATAAGCGACTGGGCGATCGGTGTCTTTGTCACAGCCGCTATTCTTATGACGCTTCTGTACCTTTTCTTCAAGTATACCCGTGTGGGTGTGGCAATGAAGGCCACCCAGCAGAATAAAAATGCCGCCAAGATCATGGGTGTCCGTGTGGAAAGGATGTTTTCCCTCG
>Ga0222639_1000137_pt1 | contig 35489 bp, 26 predicted proteins | sample AntAcemetagen185_FD_179863 | JGI IMG/M metagenome (GOLD analysis project Ga0222639, IMG submission 179863) | Saline water microbial communities from Ace Lake, Antarctica - #185 | ecosystem: Environmental > Aquatic > Non-marine Saline and Alkaline > Saline | place: Antarctica: Ace Lake...
GAAAATCCCGATCTCAGCCCATTGCCCAATGCTGTGGATTACGGGCAATTCAAGGCCACAGATACACCCTCTGAAATTGAATTTGAGCAGCTCCCCGCTGATCATCCCCTCTATATCATGTTCACCTCCGGCACCACTGGCCTACCCAAGTGCATGGTACAGAGCGCCGGCGGTATTTTAGTACACCACATGAAAGAGCTTATGCTGCATTCCGATCTGAAACGGGAAGACACCATCTTTTACTTCACCACATGCGGGTGGATGATGTGGAACTGGTTGACGAGTTCCTTGAGTGTGGGTGCAACGCTGGTTCTTTTTGATGGCAACCCCTTTCACCCGAACCCGGGGGCGCTCTGGAAAATGGCCCAGGACGAAAAAATAACTATCTTCGGGACCAGCGCCGGGTACATTGCGGCCCTCCAGAACGCAGGTGTCAAACCTGGCAAGGAGTATGATCTTGCCTCTCTAAAGGCCGTTATGTCAACGGGCTCTCCCCTCTCTGTTGAAGGATTTGAATATATTTATCGTGAGGTCAAGGAGGATATCCAGTTGGCTTCTATCTCCGGCGGGTCGGACATCAACGGATGTTTTGCCGGTGGCAACCCCATGGGCCCGGTCTATGCCGGTGAACTCCAGTGCAGGGACCTGGCCATGAAGGTAGAGGCATTTGACGAGAATGGAAAACCGGTCATCAACCAGCAGGGGGAACTGGTCTGCACCGCGCCTTCTCCAGCCATGCCGATCTATTTCTGGGATGATCCGGATGGCAAAAAATATCATGCTGCCTATTTTGATGTGTATCCCAATATATGGCGTCACGGGGACTTTATAGAGGTCAACGACCGGGGGGGTGTGGTGATCTATGGTAGGTCAGATGCCACACTCAATCCCGGTGGGGTAAGAATCGGAACCGCCGAAATCTACCGCCTGGTGGAAGGCATGGAAGAAATCGAGGACAGTCTGGTTGTCGGCCAGAGTTGGAAAGGCGACGTCCGCGTCATTCTTTTTGTCAAGATGGCTGAAGGATACGATTTGACTGATGACCTGAAAAACAGGATTAAGGGGATTTTGAGAAAGAACGCATCCCCGAGGCATGTACCGGCCAAGATCATTGAAACTCCCGCTGTCCCCTACACCCTGAACATGAAAAAGGTCGAATTGGCCGTCAAGAAGGTCATCGAGGGTCAGGCCGTCCTCAATAAAGATGCCTTAGGCAATCCGGAATCCCTCGATTTCTATGAGAATTTGAAGGAACTTCAGGGGGATTAACCTGCAAAAACCCACACTCGTTTTAATCAATCCCTGGATTTACGACTTTGCGGCTTATGACCTATGGTCCAAGCCGCTCGGCCTTCTATATCTTGCAGGTTGGCTCAGGGAGAGTGGGTTTGATATACATCTTATAGATTGTTTAGACGTACACCATCCTGGCATGCCAGGGAACAGTTCCCTGACACCCCCTAAGAGGCGTCTCTATGGAACCGGCAAATTCTGGAGGGAGGTAGTCCCAAAGCCTTTGCCCTTACACGACATTCCGAGGCCTTACAGCCGCTACGGTCTTTTACCCGAAGTATTTGAACAAGAGCTGAGAAAGATCAGGAAACCTTCTGCGATTCTGATAACCTCTCTCATGACCTACTGGTACCCGGGTGTCAGAAAGGCCGTTAGTTTAGTAAAAAAGGTTCATCCCGGGGTCCCCGTCATACTCGGGGGGATCTATGCAAGGCTTTGCCCTGACCATGCCCTTGTGAGTTCGGGGGCAGACAGCGTGGTTTCCAGCCATGGTACGGCATCCCTCTTGGGAATGTTAGATGAATATGGCATCCATGTCCCCGGAAACTGTCCGGTCCGGGGTCTGTCCGTATATCCTGCATTTGATCTGTTGACACGGATCGACTACGTCTGTGTTATGACATCATTAGGGTGCCCTTACAGATGTCAGTACTGTGCCAGTCATTTTCTACAGCCAGATCTGATCAGGAGAGAACCGGATGAGGTCTTAGAAGAGATCGTTTTCTGGCACAAAGAGTTTGCAGTTCAGGACTTCGCTTTTTATGACGATGCGCTCTTAGTGGAATCCGGCAACCATGCAGGGTTGCTCCTCGAAGGCCTTGCACGTCTCGACCTGAATCTCAGATTTCACACTCCCAACGCCCTCCATGTGAGAGAGATCACAGGAGAGATCGCGAGGCTCATGCATAGGACCGGTTTTCAAACGATTCGTCTTGGTTTAGAGACCTCAGATATCTTGCTCCATCGGGACCTGGATAACAAACTCTCAAAGGGCGATTTCGAGCGTGCCATGCATAGCCTGCTCAAGGCCGGTTTTAACACTAAAGAGATCGGTGCCTACATCCTGATCGGGTTACCGGGACAGACAGTGGACTCGGTAATAGAAACCATCAATTTTGTGGGGGCCAATGGGGCCATTCCCTATTTATCAGAATATTCCCCCATTCCCCACACCCGCATGTGGGAGAAGGCCCTGACCAGTTCTAAGTATGACCTTGCGTTGGAGCCCCTGTTTCATAACAACACTCTCTTGGCCTGCTGGGATGAATCTAAAAAAGGGGAGCTTCCCCGCTTGAAGAGACTGGTATCAGAAATCAGAGAGGGTTACCGGTGATGCTGGATACTCGATACTGGATGCTGGATACTGGATGCTGGTTGCGCGTTACGGGTTGCGGGTTGCGAGTCCGCAGGGCAGAGTCCAAGATCAATATTCAGTAGTCAATAGTCAATCTAATCACGCTCTATTTATCACGCCTGCGGCATATCCTGCCCCAAAACCGTTATCAATATTTACTACAGTAACTCCTGAGGCACAGGAATTCAGCATCCCTAACAGGGCGGTAATACCCTGAAAACTTGCCCCGTAGCCTACGCTTGTCGGGACCGCAATGACGGGTTTGTCAACCAGACCGCCTACCACACTCGGCAAGGCCCCTTCCATTCCGGCCGCCACTACAATAACAGAGGCTCCTGTGATCTTTTCCCAGTGTCCAAGGAGTCTGTGAAGGCCGGCGACCCCTACATCATAGATCGTATCCACTTCATTCCCCATGAATCTTGCTACAACAGCAGCCTCCTCGCCAACCGGGATGTCTGACGTCCCTGCCGTCATGATCAGGATTGTCCCCCTGCCTGAAATCTCTACGGGCTGCTTGATCACTGTCAGCATCCTCGCCTTTTCATAGTAGGTGCTTTCAGGAAAACGGTCCTGGAGTTCCCTTGACTTATCCCGGGAAAGACGTGTCACCAGGACGTTTTCTTCCTGAGCAAGCATCTGTTCCATTATCCCGATGATTGCACTTACCTCTTTGCCTTCACCGAAAATAACCTCTGAAAGCCCCTTTCGAAGGGTTCGGTGGTGATCAATGCAGGCAAAACCTAGGTCCTCAAAGGGAAGGCTTTTGAGCCTTTCAAGAGAGTCTTCGACTGTTATCTCGCCTCTGCTGAGACTTTCCAATAGACTTCTCAGGACGTCTTGATTCATTATCTTAGATAAGCCCCTTTTCTTTCAGGGTGGACATGGAACGATGGCCAATGCTTGTCACCCTGCTCAAGGCCTGGGTGAGATGAACTACAGATTCCGGGGCAACGCCGGAATTGATCATCACCATTGCCTGATCAAGAACTGCTTCGATATCGTCCCAGGCAGGATCCCCTGTGACGTTCTTGGCGAGTCGTATTTCCTGGACGGTCATGTCGATTTTCAGCTTAATGATTTTTTCCGCCCCAGGCTTCTCGGGTGTTGGAAGGCCTCTAAGCAGTTCAAGGGCCTGAGAGACCCAGATAATACCTGATTTTACCTTTTCGCTCTGAGAAAAGGCCATAATGGCTTCTCGTGTGTTCATTTGACGGTTATCTCCTTAAATACGAATTTCTACTCATTCCAACCGTGAACCCCAATTAGATTTACAAAACGGCAGCCGCCTAAGTTTTTCTGAATATAGTTATCCTTCCTTTTTGTGACCTTTATCAGCTCCTGGCTGGACCTGTCCCCGGTCGGAATAATAAGGCGGCCTCCTTCGGCAAGTTGATCAAGAAGTGGCTGGGGAAGCTTGGGCGAGCCTGCGGTGACAATGATGGCGTCATAGGGCTCATATTCCTTCCAGCCTAATGTACCGTCAAAGGCCTTGAACAATATATTATTATAATTCAACTGGGCCAGAATACTCCTTGCTTCGACCATCAAGGCCCTGATTCTTTCAACAGTATAGACCTTGTAGGACAATTCGGCCAAGATGGCGGTCTGATACCCGCTTCCCGTGCCGATCTCAAGGACCTTTTCATCCCCTTTGAGTGCTAAGGCCTCTGTCATAAGGGCCACAATATAAGGTTGTGAAATGGTCTGATTATGGCCGATAGGCAATGGGTGGTCGTTATATGCTTCCCCCACCAGGGCCTCTTCCACAAATCGGTCTCTTGGGACCTTACCCATAGCCTCTAAAACTCTTAGGTCCTTAATCCCACGTGGAATCAGTTGGCGTTTGACCATTTTTTCCCTGGCCAGACGGTAATCAAGTTTACGAGCCATTTCTGTTTCTCTCAAAGGGGTATTATTTTAGTAGAACCATAACACACTATCCTCGCAAATGTAAACTTAAGAAGGTGGGCTCCCCGAGTGGGATTGGTCAATCCAGCCTTGACAACTACCGGTGCGGGTGGTAAGTTCCCACCCTTCCTATAGTAACCCATTAGCGCTATGCCCGCATCAATAAGGGGCAGGAGGAGTTGATGAATTTTCAAGAACTGATTATGGCGCTTGGAAAGTACTGGGCCGATTATGGCTGTTTGATCCAGCAGCCCTATGATTTAGAGGTGGGGGCAGGGACTTTTAATCCTGCGACTTTGCTGAGGGTCTTAGGCCCGGAACCGTGGTCTGTTGCTTATGTGGAGCCTTCAAGACGTCCCACTGACGGAAGGTACGGTGAAAATCCGAACCGGTTAGGGCACTACTACCAGTACCAGGTCATTATCAAGCCATCTCCCATTGACATACAGGACGTCTATCTTGCAAGCCTGAAGACTTTAGGGATCGATCCCTTAGAGCATGATATCCGCTTTGTGGAGGATGACTGGGAATCACCCACCCTCGGGGCCTCGGGTCTGGGTTGGGAGGTCTGGCTCGACGGGATGGAGATCACCCAGTTTACCTATTTTCAACAGGCTGGAAGTATCAGGTTAGATCCAATCTCCGTAGAAATAACCTACGGTCTTGAGAGGATCGCCATGTATATGCAGGAGAAGGAAGATGTTTACGACCTCATGTGGAACGACCATGTGACCTATGGCAATGTCCACAAGAAGGGGGAGTGGGAGCTTTCCAGATATAATTTTGAGATGGCGGATGTGGATATGCTCCTGAAGGTGTTTCACATGTATGAAGAGGAAGGTAAGAGGGTCGGCAAGGAAGGGCTGGTTCTGCCTGCTTATGATTATTGTCTTAAGTGCTCTCATACATTCAACCTCCTTGACGCAAGGGGGGCCATCAGTGTGACGGAGAGGACCCTCTATATAGACCGTATCAGGAATCTGGCGCGTCTTGCCGCAAAGAACTATCTGGCTCAGAGGGAGGAGATGGGATATCCTTTGGGATTGAATATTGAAGATTGAAGATTGAAGATTGAAAAGATAAGAAGAATATTCTCTCACAGAGTACACAGAGAGCACAGAGATTGTTTTTTGAACCGCGAAGACGCGAAGGGCGCGAAGAGGGGCATTGGGATTGACTATTGACTATTGAATATTTAACGAGCAAGGATAAAAACACACCAAGCCCTGACGGGCGGGAATGGCATTGATGATTGATAAATAACGAATAACGAGTAACTAATAAACAATAACAAGGGGTGGAGACGTAAGGCGTAAGGAACTCAACGGGAAACAAACAACGAGAAACGAGTAACAAAAATGGTAGCTGAACTGCTTTTTGAGATCGGAACGGAAGAGATCCCTGCGGGTTATTTAGAGGGGGGATTGAGGGAATTGCGGCGGCTGGCGGAAACGTGCCTGAGAGAGAATCGGATAGAGCAGACGGGCGGGCTGGTTACCTATGGAACACCGAGACGTCTGGTCCTTATGGGAAAGGGCATTTCCGAGATGCAGTCAGATCTGGTAAAGGAGATCACCGGACCTCCAAAAAGCGTGGCCTATGACAATGAAGGTAGACCGACGAAGGCAGCCATCGGTTTTGCACAAAAGCAGGGGGTGTCTGTTGAAGAGGTACAGTCCATAGAAACTCCCAAGGGGGAGTACCTTTATGTCAAGCGTCAGATCCCGGGGAGGAAAACCAAAGAGATTTTGGCCGAGGCCTTGCCCAAACTGATTGCGGATATCTCCTGGCCAAAGTCAATGCGCTGGGGGAGCATAGGTTTCCCTTTTGTGCGGCCCATTCATTGGGTATTGTGTCTGTTGAATGGTGAGGTAATCCCGTTTGAGGTGGCCGGGGTAAGTAGTGGTCGTACTACCATGGGGCATAGGTTCATGAGCCCGGAGGCGATTGAGGTTTCAAACGTTCAGGACTATTTCACCGGGATGGAGCGGGCCTTTGTGGTTATTGATCAGAAGGAAAGGGAGCGGGTGGTAGAGCGGATAACCCGGGAAGTGGCTGAGAAGGCGGGTGGTAAACCTATTGACGATCCGGAACTCGTCAGCACAGTGGCTAATCTTGTGGAATACCCGTCTGCGGTTTGCGGCAGTTTTGATGAGATATTTTTGGATCTCCCCGATGTTGTCTTGATAACGGCTATGAAAGAGCATCAGAAATACTTTGCTGTTTACGATGAAAAGGGCCGGTTGATGCCCAATTTTGTCGCTGTCAATAACACTGTCGCAAGGGATGAATCGGTTGTTCAAAGGGGTCATGAAAGGGTTCTTAGGGCCAGGCTCTCTGATGCGGATTTCTTTTTGAAGGAAGACAGAAAAAAATCTCTCTTAGATCGTTTAGAGGGCCTCAAACAGGTTGTCTATCAGGCCGATTTGGGCACATCCTTTGACAAGGTTCAGCGATTCACGAAGCTTGCCGGGTATTTAGCCGGGATAGTCCTGCCCGATGAAGCGGACAATGTAAGGTTGGTGGCAAGCTTATGTAAATGCGATCTGATTACCCAGATGGTGAACGAATTTCCATCTCTTCAGGGTGTCATGGGGAAGGAGTACGCCCGATTGGAGGGATACCCGGATGAGGTCTGTTCAGGGATATACGAGCACTACCTTCCTTTAAGGGCCGGAGGGCAACTCCCAACATCTAAGATAGGCGCCGTCGTCGGGATAGCGGATCGGATGGATACCATCGCCGGATGTTTTGTTGTTGGTCTTGAGCCCTCAGGAAGCGCTGATCCCTTTGCCCTTCGCAGGCATGCCCTTGCCATTATCCGGATAATCGAAGATATGGGCTGGGACCTTTCTCTCAAGGAGTTTATAGCGCAGGCCTTATTGCTTTTGAAAGAGGACATTGAGTTTGACAATGCCCTGATACTTTCTAAGGTCATGGCCTTTGTGAGGGATCGTTACAAGAATATGATGCTGAGGTCAGGTTGTGAATCCGATCTGATCGAGGCCGTCATCTCCGTGGGGTTTGATCGCATCCAGAAACTCCGTCCCAAGATCGATCAGCTCAAGAAGTTCTCTTCTGAATCAGAGGAGTTCAACCAGTTGGCTTTGACCTTTAAGCGGGTGAGCAATATCCTGAAGAAACAGGACAAACCCTTTAAGACGAACCCAACCCTGTTCCAGGAAGATTGTGAGAGTGCCCTCTATGAAACGTTTCAGGCCCTCAAGGATGATGTTTACGGATCTCTTGGTAGAGAAGAGTATCTTGAAGCCTTAGGCCTCATGGTGAAGCTCAGAAAACCGGTGGACGAGTTTTTTGATGGGGTAGAGGTCTTGACAAAGGATGATCAGGCCTTGAGAGAAAACAGGGTGGGGTTGCTGCAGCAGATCGCCGGTCTTATGCTCCTGATTGCGGACTTTTCCAAGTTTTCCATCTGAAGTGAGTCCTGCGGGAGTAATATCTAAATAAGTAGCGGTGTGGCCCCTGGATTCCCGCTTTCGCGGGAATGACGATGGGGGGTAAGTGACTGTCATTCCCGCGAAAGCGGGAATCCAGAAAAGTTGTCTTAGAAAGTACTTGCCCGTTTTATTGAGAAGATACTGGAGGGATGACTAAAGTTAGCTCAAGTGAATCTGTGGTTTTTACGGTTTCTTGATCAGGATATAGAGTTCCCCATCATGTTTTAGATGGCCTGCTGCAATTTCGGCGTATGGGCCGTTTCCCCAGAAAATATCCGCCCTGCCTGCCCCTTTTATTGCGCCCCCGGTATCCTGATTCACGACAAAACGGGAAAATTCGTTCCAGCCTGTTATTTCGCCCCGGTTATTGATGGTCGGTTTTTTGCACGAAATAAAGGCCAGAGCCCCCTTTGGAAATAGTTTCGAATCTAAGGCCAACGATCTGCCTGGTGTCAGGGGAACGCTTATGTTGCCCAAGGGCCCGGTTTTCAGGCGCCGAAAGAATATATAGGAAGGGTTGTAGTTAAGGATTTCCTTAACTTTTGCGGGATGCTCTGAGAGATATCTTCTGATAGACTGCATGGACATCTCTTTTTTTGTCAGAAATTCCTTGTCTAACATGTACCGGCCGATGCTTTGATATGCCAGGCCATTGGACGTGCTGTAGCCTACGCTGATTGTATCGCCTTTGCGCAACTTAAGTTTCCCCGAACCCTGTATTTGAAGAAAGGCGATGTCTACAGGGTCCTTCAACCAGGCGATCTCGAGGCCCTGTCCTTTTAACACATCATCTTCGACGATCTGACGTCTTGAAAAATATGGCAGAAGTTTTGTCCCTTCAATCCGACCGATTATTTTTTTCCCCTTAAATTCGCGTTTGAACAGCGAAAGGTCAGTTACTATCAAATCGTCCGGTCTTTTATAGATCGGGTATCTAAAGGAATCATCAGGCTTGAGTCTGGCCTCATAAATCGGCTCAAAATACCCGGTAAAGAGAACCTGTTTGTTCCCCACCCGGCCGGTTGCGCGATAAACTAAAAAATTTCCCCTGATTTCTTCATTTAACTGTTCCGGGCTAACATTCTTTTCTATGAGCGACAGAAATGCCTCCTGGCTCTCTTTGACTTGTTTGGAGGTGAATATTTGAGATCCATAATGAAATGGTTTTTCAGGGTCAAGCCTGTTAAGGTAGTCAAGATTTTTTCTTATGGCCGAGATAAGGGACTCGCTGTCCATATCATCCTGGAAGGTAGGATAAAAGAAGCGGACAGGCGCCAAAGACTCTTCAGGATGCCGGGCCTCCCTTTTCAGGGAAGGGTAGCACGCAAAAAGAGTTATGGAGATTATCAGAATGAGAAGTTTTAAATAGATTGTTCTGCCAGACAGCATGGGTGCCTCGAGACCTTTGCAAAACGCCCCCTTTCGCTCAATCTCTGTGTTACATTCGAATTTTAATCCTCGAAATATCCGATATATTCCTGTGGTTAAAATTCTCATGCGCCTTGATCTTGAACGAAATTGGACGTTTTTCAAAGGTCTCGCCTTAAAGCAAAAATTATGTATATTTCCAATTCCATTTCAGACGGAACTCAGCAATTTAACAATCCCCACTATAATATATACGGTTGTCCTTATCAAGCGGGGGAACAAAAAAAACCGCTGAGTGTGTCTTAAGATACGCGCAATAATTTATATGTGTTTTTTTTGCCACAGATGTATGTCTAAATGGATGACCGCACAGAGGGGAAGAAATTTCGCCGCATAAATTATCTTTATAATATTAACAGTATAGACCCAATTATTCCTTTTCAGTTGTCCCTGTGACCTGTTGGCATGCTATTTGCTTACCAATAATTACGCAAGATTCGAAAGTGAGAGCTAATTAAGGAGTGGATTGTGGATTATAAACAGCGCACGTTGAAGGACGAGATTGGTTGTACCGGGATTGGCCTTCATTCCGGTGAAAAGATAAGAATAAATATCAGACCCGCCCCGTGCGATACCGGAATACGTTTCGTGAGGACTGACCTGTCCGGACATCCGATTATTGAGGCGCGTTTTGATAACGTATCTGATACCACCTTAGCCACGACCATCGGTTTTGATGGTTGCAGAGTTTCAACTATTGAGCATTTGATGGCGGCCTTTTACGGGTTAGGAATTGACAACGCCGTGGTAGAATTAGATGGTCCTGAAGTGCCTATAATGGATGGTAGTTCGGCCCCTTTTGTATTCCTTGTAAAGAGTGCTGGGATTAAGGAGCAGAAGGACCCAAAACGCTTTATTGTCATCAAGAAGACTTTCAAGATTGACGATGGAAACCGATCCATTTGCGTTTATCCGTCAAAAGAACTCAAGATCAGCTATATGATCGATTTCCAACACCCCCTTTTGAGAAATCAGGAATTCGAGTTGCGTTTTTCAGGGGGCGACTTTGTGAGGGAGATCAGCAAAGCCAGGACCTTTGGCTTCTTGAAAGATGTTGAGACCCTCAAGGCAAACGGGCTTGCGAGAGGTGGATCCCTCGACAATGCTGTGGTTATTGACGATTTCAGAATAATTAACGAGGACGGGCTTAGATTCAATGATGAGTTTGTCAGGCATAAAATCCTCGATTTTATTGGAGATCTTTCTCTTATTCAGTCTCCTATAATAGGCCACTTTGTTGTTAAGAAATCGGGGCATTTCCTGAACCAGCAGATGTTGACTTCTCTGATGCAGTCAAAAAAACACTGGAAGGAGTATTCATTTGTTTCACCGGAGGAATGTAGCAAAAACAGCGTAAGAATTCCCGCCTTCGGTCTGCCGGAGCCGGCTCTTGGCTGAGAACAGATAGGTTTTCTGACTTTAAAACGAGGGGTTATCTCTAAGGGCCGGTCCGTTGAGATGCTCCTTATTTTTTGATTAAGGCACCGCTCGTTTTTACTCGCCTGCATTTTCTGCTTTTCTTAAGAACACGTGAAACCAGAATCACGCATTCCTAATTCCGCAATTCGGTTGGGATAGGGCTTGCATTTTGCGGGTCCCTCGCCTATTATCTTCTTCTTAAATTTCTAATATTTTTTTCTACGAATTTTGCCATATGCCTCTCCATAAGGAATAGGAGATGAAGAAGCGCCCATTTATTTATAAAAGCCTGAAATTTGCCCTGCCGGTCTTCTTTTTAATCGGTTTGTTTTCGAGTAGGCCCGCATTGGCCGCAGAAGCTCGACTGACCGATATTGTGATCACAAACACCCAGGACGATCTACTCGCATATTTCAGCGTGGCCGAATGTTTTACCGAGGACATGAAAAGGGCGATTGACAACGGCGTCAGTACCACGTTCATTTTTTTTGTAAAACTGTATGAGGTTAGAAACTGGTGGTGGGATAGGAGCATCGCCGACCTGAATGTGAGCCACGAGATAAAGTATGACAACCTGAAAAAGGTCTACATTGTGAGGCTGTCATCAAAAGACAATAAGAAGATTTATGTCAAGGATTTCGATGAGGCCAAAAAATTGATGTCCGAGATTGTGGGTCTGAAAGTTACCGAACTTCGCAATCTTCAGAGAGGAAACCATTACCAGATCAGCATGATGGCTGAACTTGACAAGATCAGGCTTCCCTTTTATTTCCATTATGTTTTCTTCTTCCTCTCCCTGTGGGATTTTGAAACCGATTGGTATACGGTTGATTTCAGATATTGAGTATTCAGGGATTTGATCCCGGATCTACCACCACTACCTAACCCGGACAAGCCGGAACCAAAAAAGTCTCTCGCAAAGGCGCAAAGCTCGCAAAGAAAAACAATGGAAAAATTTCTTATGTTTTTTACACAAGATTTATTTGTTAACTGTCTAATCCACTGACATGAAAGATTACTTAGAGGCAGAAAAACAAGATCTCAGGAGACGACGCAGAGAAAGATACCTGATTATTTTCCTGTGTGTGGTGATATCTTTTCTGATCTATCTTGGGATGCGTATCTTTCACTTAGGGCAGGCTCTTCCCTTTTCAAGCAGTATTTTAGCTTTTGCACTGATCAATATCAATGTGATATTACTCCTCCTCCTCCTCTTTCTCACTGTCAGGAATGTGGTCAAACTGCTCTTTGAGAGAAAAAAGAGTATTATGGGAGCCAAGCTGAGGACCAAATTGGTCCTGGCCTTTGTTACTCTCTCCCTATTGCCCACGATCATTCTTTTTTTCGTCTCGGTGCAGTTCATCTCTTCATCCATCGAGTACTGGTTCAGCCTTCAGATCGAGCGATCGTTGAAAAGCTCCTTAGAAGTTGGCCAGGATTACTACAAGGAGATTACGGATGAGATCCTCTCTTTTGGCAATAATCTGGGTCGAGTAATAACCTATGAGGGGTTTATGATCTCATCCAAAAAAGAGAAGCTTGAGAAATTTATTGACGAAAAGCGAAAAGAGCTGGGCCTGGCCTCCCTCCAGGTTTTTTCGACAAAGCTGGACTTAATGGCCGTTTCCAAGGGCCACAGGATTGATCTTACTGCTTTTAAAGGGCTGGGGCCAGATATCTTGAAGAAAAGTATTGAGAAGGGCGCTGACAGCCAGTATATTCAACCCTCGCCTCATGGGGATCTCGTCAGTGGCATCGTTCCAGTTTTTTCGAGGACCGCATCGAAGGCTGTGGTTGGTCTCGTGGTGTCAGCTAAATTTGTCCCCGGCGCCTTTGTGAACCGTCTCCAGGCCATCTCAAAGGGCCTGCAGGATTACCGTCAGTTGAAGATGCTCCGAACGCCGATCATGGCCAGCCATATGATAACCCTCTCCATAGTTACGCTCCTTATCATTTTTTCTTCTGTATGGTTCGGGTTTTATCTCTCCAAGGAGATAACCGTCCCCATCAAGGAATTAGCCGAAGGAACAAATCGTATCGCATCCGGTGACTATGATTTCTTTATTGACTTAGAAACAAAGGATGAGGTGGGGATGTTAGTCAATTCGTTTAATAGAATGACTATGGACCTGAAAACGAGCAAAAACAGGCTCGAAAAGGCCAATAAAGAACTCATGGGGAGCAATCTTGAATTGGAACAGCGGCGACTTTATATGGAGATTGTTCTGGCGAATGTCGCTGCAGGCGTGGTGTCTGCTGATGCCGGCGGGAAGATTCTCACTATCAACAAATCCGCAGAGAGGATGTTGGATATAAGGGCCGAAGAAATTATCGGGAAACAGTACAAAGAAATCCTGTCTGAGGATTATTGTAAGGTAATTGATGGATTCCTGAAAGATGAGGCTCTTTTTCAAAAGGGTTACATAGAGAAACAGATAGGCTTATCTGCGGGAAACAGGAGGCTCACCCTCCTCGTTTCTCTCAATGTGCTTCGTGATGATCGTGGAAGGTACTTAGGGCTTGTTGTTGTCTTTGAGGATTTGAGTGAGATTGAAAAGGCCCAGCGGATGGCTGCATGGCGAGAAGTGGCAAGGCGTATAGCTCATGAGGTCAAGAATCCTCTGACGCCGATTAAACTGTCTGCTCAGCGGCTCAAGAAGAGATATGGAAAGATCTTAGATAGCGAAGACGCAGAGATCTTTGACGAGTGCACAGGGATGATTATCACGCAAGTGGAGGAATTAAAACGTCTTGTAAACGAGTTTTCCAATTTTGCCCGCATGCCCGCGGCCAATCCTGCACCGTCAGATATTAACGAGATTATTAATGAAGCCCTGAGCCTCTACAGAGAGACGCATAAAGAAGTGGACTTCGTATTTAATGATTCAAAAGAGGTCCCTGTGTTCAATTTGGACAGGGAGCAAATAAGAAGAGTCATGATTAATCTCTTTGACAATGCCATTGAAGCGATTGAGGGTAAGGGAAAGGTGGTTATAGATCTTCATTACGACAATATCCTTAAAATGGTGAGAATCGAGGTGGTAGATAACGGGAGAGGCATAAGCCCTGAAAACAAGGCCCGCCTCTTTGAGCCTTACTTTTCAACAAAAAAACAGGGAACGGGCTTGGGCCTTGCTATCGTCAGCACCATCATTACAGATCATAATGGCTTTATAAGAGTTAAGGATAATAAGCCTAAAGGAACTAAGTTTATTATTGAACTGCCAACCAGGATATGACCGGGCCATGTTCATGTTCTTGTACCATTTTCTCTGGACCATATGCCTTATATTTATAGCCCCCGTTGTCGGGCTTTTAAGGTTGTGGGTTGCGGGTTGCGGGTTGCGGGTTACGGGTTGTCTCGGTGAGCGACTAACTGCAAGATTTGCATTGGATCTCCCCGATCTCCAGCTTGACAAAGGAAATATATGGGTTCACGCACTTTCTGTGGGAGAGGTTGTTTCAGCCATTCCATTAGTTGATAGCCTACAGATTGAATTTCCAGACAAGGACATAGTTTTCACGGTAACTACCGTTACCGGGATGGCCATTGCAAGGGAGAAATTAGATTCAAAGGTCAAGGCAGTTCTTACCATGCCCGTTGATGCATGGTGGTCTGTTCAGAGGATTGTCAATTTTGTCAAACCCTCTGTTTTCATCCTGATTGAGACAGATATCTGGCCCGCATTGCTTTGCTCTTTGAAGCGTAAGGGGATAAAAAGTATCCTGGTCAATGGACGCGTTTCGCCCCGTACTTTGAGGTCCTATGGAAAAGCACCTTTCCTTGTCCAGAAGATGTTTGACCCTCTCCACGTATGCCTCATGCAGTCGGATCTGGACAGAGAAAGACTTCTGCAGGTGGGCCTTAATAAAGAAAAAGTCATAACAGCAGGCAACATAAAATTTGACCGGGATATTGACCCGATGTGTGAGGAAGAGCGTCAGGGATGGCGCGATGCCTTAGGCCTCGGACCTGCTGACCCCCTATGGGTGGCAGGCAGCACCCATCCGGGGGAAGAAGAGATCCTGCTCGATGTGTTTAAGCGGCTCCGTGTTTCTTTCCCGCGCCTGCGTCTGATCGTCGCCTCGAGAGATACAGGGCGATCCGATGAGATCGTGGGAATGACCACTGATATGGGTCTGAAGGCCGTTCTGAGGACCGGGGTTTCGGAACAATTCGTAACCCGCAACCCGGAATCCGCAACCCGCAACGCTCCTTCCGGGGACAGAAATAGCTATGATGTGTTGGTTCTAAATACAATGGGTGAACTGGGTCGTATATACGGGCTCGGCAGCGTGTGCTTTGTGGGTGGCAGTCTTGTCCCGGTCGGGGGGCATAATCTGTTGGAGCCTGCGAGCTTTGGCATCCCGGTGGTCTTCGGGCCTCATACCCATAATTTTGTATCAATGGCGGAGTCCCTGTTTGAGGGAGGGGGCGGGCGTCGGGTCCGGAACGGCGATGAACTCTATAGAACTATGAAGACCTTCTTGGAGAACGGAGAGGTGCGTACCCGAACCGGGGCGCGGGCAAAGGCGTTTGTGGAGAAAAACCGGGGAGCGCTCAAAAGGGTTGTGAATTATGTGAAGGGTTGCATGGAGCAGGGAGCGTAGGGCATGGAAGATAGATTTAAGCACAAAGCATCATCCTTTACCTCATGGAGTATGAACCGTGCCTGACTGGTCCAGAATTCATCAGGAAAGAAGATTCAGCCGATGGTCTCTTCCCCTGGCCTTTTTTTCTCTTTTGTATGGCGTCGGTGTCCGGTTTCGTCTTAAGGTATATGAGAAGGGGATTTTCAGAGGAAAGTCACTTCCAGGCTTTGTCCTAAGCGTTGGGAATATAACCGCGGGTGGGACAGGCAAAACACCGGCAGTGGCAATGTTAGCCCAATGGGCGCTCAGTGAGGGGCATCGCGTGGCCATTCTTTCAAAGGGTTACGGAGGGCGATACAAACAGGAGGTCTTAGAGGTATCTGATGGTAAGCATGTACATGCAGATTCCCAAGTGGCCGGCGATGAGCCCCTTCTTCTTGCCCGGGCGGTTTCCGGCAGTCCCGTAGTAATCTCCAAAAACCGTTACCTGGGAGGGATGTATGCGCACAAAAAATTCGGCTCTGACTTCTTTATCTTGGATGACGGATTTCAACACTTAGGATTGGAGAGAAACCTTAATCTGGCGCTGATTGATGCTCCTGAGCCTTTTGGAAACGCCCATCTGCTTCCATGGGGTCCTCTAAGAGAGCCCCTAAGTCAGTTGGACAGGGCAGATGCCTTCATCCTTACACGGTTCAGCAGAGTGCGGAGCGCAAAGAGCAAAGAGCAGAGGGCAGAGAGGAACGCCATACGCGATACGCCAGGCGCTATGCGCTCGCCGCAAGAAACATTGGCATTCCTGCAAGAGCGATTTCCCTCGACGCCTGTTTTTTGTGCGGATCATATCCCGGACAAGTTGGTTTTTCCCCTTTCGGGTGAGGCGCATAGCCCTGGATTTTTGAGAGGAAAGCGAGTATTGGCCTTTGCTGGCATTGCCCGCCCTGAACGCTTTCAAGAGAGTTTGGTCGAATTGGGTGCGGACCTGGTTCAATTCGAGGGTTTCAGAGATCACTACCCATTCGATAGGGATGAAATTAAGGAACTGATCCGTATGAAGGAGAGGATTGGTGCCAGGTATCTTCTTACAACGGAAAAAGACTGGATGAGAATCGCCCCTTTCGACTTTACCACGGCTGCGCCGATGCATAATGACTTAGCCTATTTGTCTGTTAGATTCGCCTTCTTGCCGGGGGAAGAGGGCATTTTTGGAATAATCAGAAATGGCCTTTCAGGTGTAGAGGATTAGCCGGTCGTGCTTAAACTCTTGGTCCGCAAAAAGATTAATAAGGCAAAGGTCAAACGGGTCATTATCCGCGCCACCAACTGGGTGGGTGACGCGGTGATGACCCTGCCGGCATTAGAGGCTGTCAAAGAGAATTTTCCTTCAGCCTCCATCACTGTCTTAGCAAAACCATGGGTTGAGCCGATTTTCAGTAACCATCCCGCAGTGGATCGGATATTAGCATTCAAGAAGGGGGAGGGGGCCTTCACCGGTCTTGGTGAGATGATCAGGGCTATAAGGTTGATTCGGAAAGGCAGATTTGACCTGGCCATCCTCTTCCAAAACGCATTTGAAGCGGCCCTTCTGTTATATATGGGGGGGGTTAAATATCGCATTGGTTATAGTACGGACGGGCGTGGTTTTCTGCTGACGCATAAGATCATGCCAAGTGATGAGGTCCTGAAAATCCACCAATCGGAATATTATCTCTCTATCCTGAGGGGAATGGGATGGGAGGCAAAGAGCCGTAATCCAACTATCCATGTCTCTCAAGAAGATAAAGATTTGGCCGACAGGATACTCGGCACAGAGGGAATAAAAGAGCGAGACCCTCTGGTGGGCCTGAGCCCTGGCGCAATCTTCGGGGGGGCCAAACGGTGGCCCCCGGATCGTTTTGCAGAGATCGGAGACAGGGCAGTTGAAGAGTGGGGGGCCAAGATCCTCATATTTGGGAGCGGTAAGGAGAAGGAGATTTGCAGCCATGTTTGCAGTTCAATGGGTCACCAGTCCCTGAACCTCTGTGGCCGCACATCATTGAATGTAGTCATGGGTCTGATCAGCCGGTGCCTTTTTTTTGCAACCAATGATTCAGGCCTTATGCACATAGCCGCTGCCCTGAGTGTGCCAACAGTGGCCATATTTGGCCCTACTGACCATGTGGCCACAGGTCCGCGAGGCCCGAAAACGAGGATTGTAAAGCATGAAATAGAGTGTGCGCCTTGCCTGAAACCTGAATGCCCTACTGATCACCGGTGCATGTTGAGCATAGGGTCGGACGAGGTCTGGGAAACGATGGAGAGGTTGCGGAGGGAGGTCCATTGAAAAAACCCGCTGTTTTTATAGACAGGGATGGCACTATAAATGAGCAGATGGGATATATCAACCATATCAGCCGGTTTGTGCTCCTTCCGGGGAGCGCTGAGGCGATCAAGCTATTGAACGATCATGGATATTTGGTGATCATTGTTTCAAACCAGTCCGGGGTTGCCCGGGGATATTTCCCAATGGAGCTGGTCAATGAGGTACATGCCCATATGAAGGCGTTGTTAGCAAGAGACAATGCAAGGGTCGACGGGATTTTTTTCTGTCCCCATTACCCCAAGGGAAAACTACCAGAATACAGCACTGCCTGTGAATGCAGAAAGCCCAAAACCGGGTTGATAAAAATGGCGTGCGGAGATTTTGATATTGACATGGCAAACTCCTATATCATAGGTGATCGCTGCACTGATATTGAATTAGCTCGAAATGCCGGTCTGAAAGGTATCTTGGTCAAGACCGGTTACGGTCTCGGGGATCTGGAATATGTTTTTCCCCATTTGTCCTTTAAACCTTTTCATACCACGGATGATCTCCTCGATGCGGCCAAGTGGATTGTTAAAAGGAATTCGGGAATTGAAGAATTGAGGAATTGAGGAGTTGGGCAAAGATCGTCCGGTTAATATTCTAATTATAAAATTGAGCGCAATCGGGGACGTGGTGCATGCACTCCCGTTTTTGGAAGTGCTCAAAAAAGGCTTCCCCGAGGCGAGAATTGACTGGTTGGTGGAGGAGGCAGCCTCCAGGATTATTGAAGGGCACCCTGCCATTAGTGGGATCATCATATCTCGGAGGAGGTCGTGGCAAGAGCAAATGCGCAAGGGCCGGAACATTTTTCCTGTGATTGGTGAAGCCGCGCGGTTCTTGAAAGATGTCCGGTCAAGAGAGTACGATCTAATCATTGACCTGCAGGGGCTGCTAAAAAGCGGCATTCTCGTCGGTCTTTCGAAAGGAAAGAGAAAAATCGGCATGAGCGGGTCTCGAGAGGGGGCGAGACTCTTTTTGAATGAGCGGCCGATCCCGGTGAATTATGGCCAGCACGCCATTGACCGATACCTCAAGGTGGCTGAATACTTAGGGTGCGATTCTGCCGGGTGGAGTGGCCATATTCCATTTTTTGAGCCTGACAGGCGATCAATTGACCAGATCCTGGACTTTGATGGAATCGAGAAGAAGCCGCTTGTCGCCATCAATCCGATTGCCAAGTGGCCGACCAAACTCTGGGACCCTGAACGATTTGCGGTCTTAGCCGATCGGATCAGGGACGAGTTGGCGTGCGAGATTGCTTTTACCGGGAGTAATATTGATAGGCTTGTTATCACGCGTATTGCGCGGATGATGGGGAGGGCGCCCCTTAATCTCACCGGGCGGACAAACCTGAAGGAGTTGGCCTATCTGTACACCCGGTGCAGGCTCCTGGTTACCACTGATACCGGACCTATGCATATGGCTGTTGCCATGGGATGTCCTGTGGTTGCCCTGTTCGGTCCCACGGCCCCGTGGCGGACCGGACCATATGGAAAGGGCCACAAGGTCATCAGGGCTGATGTTGAATGTAGCCCATGTTTCAAAAAGAAGTGTGACCATATGAGATGTATGGAGGAGATAACGGTGGAGAAGGTTTTTGAAGGAGTTAGAGAGGTAATAACTGAAAGGAGCGATAAATGGCCATAAGTAAAGAACTGCTCGATATCTTGGCATGTCCAAAGTGCAAAGGGGATATCTATCTCACTGATGCCGGGGATGGGCTCATCTGCGATCAATGTAAATTGATGTACGAGATCAAAGATGACATCCCTATAATGCTGATTGATGAGGCAAAACCACTGGATAAATAGCCTCCCTATGGGTGTAAATCATGACTCTTGGTAGTAGTTCTGAAATCTGGTTATTTCAATAAGCACAATATAATTTATGGCAGGTTCAGGGCTCGGTTTTTTGTTGTTTTCTGGTTGTTTTTGTTATAGGAATGCGGTAAACAATAGGGGTAAATAGCTCGATAATAAACAATTCCGATGAGAGAGGGGAGGTGAAGAAATCCAAATTATAGCTTAATCTGGCGTGTTAATCTCTTGAGTAATTTTGGTCCTACTATTTAGCAAGGAGGATGCTACGATGAAGAAAAAAATCTTTTTGTTTTTCCTGATTGCAATCATAGGAATCGCCTTTATGACCGTAGGCGCATACAAAGCTCAGGCCCAACAACCCATAAAGCTTACCTACAGCAATTTTTTCCCACCAACCCACATCCAGAGCAAATTGGCCGAGGCCTGGTGTAAGGAGGTTGAGAAACGGACCCAGGGTAAGGTAAAGGTTGAATACTACCCCGGGGGGACCCTCACCAAAGCTAAGCAGTGCTACGATGGCGTCGTGACTGGGCAGTCTGATATCGGATTTTCAGTCTTAGCTTATACCCGAGGGCGCTTTCCGGTTATGTCGGCCGTTGACCTCCCTTTAGGTTATACCAGTGGCAAGGCAGCCACCGAGGTGGTCAATTCTGTATATGAGAAATTCCAGCCTAAAGAGCTCAAGGACACTGAGGTCATGTACCTTCACGCCCATGGGCCGGGCCTTATTCACACAAAAGGGAAAGCCGTTAAGAAGATAGAGGACATGAAGGGCCTGAAGCTCAGGGGTCACGGAACCAGTGCCAAAGTTGTAAAGGCCTTAGGCGGCACACCCGTCCCCAAACCGATGCCCGAAACCTATCAGATGATCCAGAAAGGCGTGGTAGACGGCGGTGTTTTCCCGTTTGAGGCTGATAAGGGCTGGAGATTGGGAGAAGTTACCGATTATATTACTGCCGATTTTCCCGCAGCCTATACCACCTCCTTCTTTGTGGTCATGAACAAGGACAAATGGAACTCCCTGCCGATGGGAGTGAAGCAAATCATTCAGGGGATTAACAAAGAATGGGTCAAGAAACATGGGGAGGCCTGGGACAGCAGCGACATGATAGGGATCTACTATTTTCTCAACCAGGGGGGCCAAATCATCGGCCTTGACGCAAAGGAAGGCCTACGATGGAAGAAGGCTGTCGCTCCCATCGTTGAAGAATACATTGAGGTATTAAACAAGAAGGGTTTCAATGGTGATGAAATTGTAGGCTACACCATGCAAACCTTAGATAAAGCAAGTAAATAGCTTTCGGAAAACGGGGTCGATCTGCTTTGGTAGATCGACCCTAACATCACCATAGCTGGATGCTGGGTACTGGATGCTGGGTACTGGGTATTCGTTATTTGTTTTCGGCTGTTAGTTAATGGTAAACGCAAATTGCAAGGTTACGGGTGAGGAATATTTGACAGCGAGCATCGCAAAGTCTCGATAGCCTTTTATCCACAGAAGTCTCCAAACACGCATATTTTGAGATGCACTCGGAAATAGTTTGATTATGCACACATTCTGGAAAACCATTGACTGGATCCTGGACAAACTCAAGATAATCGGAGCAATATGTCTGGTGGGGATGACCTTCCTGACATGTGCGGACGTAGTGGGCCGGTTTTTTCGACATCCCATTTTCGGTTCTGTGGAGATTGTCGGATTTATGGCAACCCTTGCGGTGGCCATGGCATTGCCCTACACGCAACAGATCAAGGGTCATATCGGGGTAGAGATATTAGTGAGGATCTTTTCAGAAAAGAAGCAAACCATTATCGACCTATGCACCAGTTTTCTAAGTCTCGGCCTCTTTCTCCTTACTACCTGGCAAATGGCTATCTATGCTTATGAGATGCATGAATCCGGCGAAGTCTCCATGAATTTAGAATTGCCGGAATACTATATCATTTATATAGCTGCCTTCTGTTTTGTCATATTCTCACTCATTATTCTGCGGGATATCATCCAGAATATCATCAAGTTGAGACACTCATGAATCCTACTCTGATCGGTATAATCGGAATCGTGATAATGGTCATTGTTTTCATGTCCAGAATGCCCGTAGCCTTTGTCATGGCAATGATTGGTTACTTAGGCTTTAGCATCATGATTTCCCCTCAAGGCGGCCTCTCCCTTATTTCCAGGACGATTTATGATGTTTTTTCCTCCTACGGCCTGACAACCATCCCGCTATTTATCCTCATGGGCCAGCTCGCATTTAACTGTGGCATAAGCCGCCGGCTCTATGACACGGGTTATAAATTTCTGGGGAGCACCCGCGGCGGTCTTGCAATGGCCACTGTGACCGCCTGTACGGCCTTCGGCGCCGTTTGCGGATCCAGCCCAGCAACCGCCGCCACCATGGCAACAGTCGGGCTGCCGGAGATGAAACGTTATAAATATGCCGATGAATTAGCTACCGGCGCAGTGGCATCGGGAGGGGGCTTAGGCATGATCATGCCCCCCAGCATCGTGCTGATCGTATACGGGATCCTGACAGAACAATCCATAGGGGCGCTGTTTGTTGCGGGGATCATACCCGCCATTCTCGTCACCATCCTTTTTATCATCTCCATATACATAAGATGCCGGCTGAATCCGGAACAAGGTCCTGCCGGAGAGACATTTACATGGGGGCAAAAGATGAAGTCGCTCTTAGGCATGGGCGAAACCTTAGCCGTCTTCGTCCTGGTCATGGGTGGTCTCTTCATAGGGCTGTTTACGCCCACCGAGGCGGCAGCCGTCGGAGTCTTCGGTGTCTTAGCCGTATCTTTGATCAGGAGACAGCTTACCTGGGACGGGTTTGTCAAGTCCCTTTACGAGACGCTCAGGACCTCCTGTATGGTCATGATGCTGATCGCCGGGGCCGTCATCTTCGGAAAATTTCTTGCCGTTACCAGGATACCCTTCGATATGGCAACCTGGGTCGGCGGATTTGACCTGCCCCCATATATGATCCTGACGGTAGTCGTGCTGATCTACTTCTTTGGCGGCTGTTTTATGGATGCACTCGCCTTTGTCATGCTGACGGTTCCGATCTTTTATCCATTAGTCACCGGCCTCGGCTACGATCCCATATGGTTCGGCCTGATCATCGTGATGGTGACGGAGATGGGGGTGATCACACCGCCTGTGGGTATCAATGTCTATGTGGTTTATGGCGTGGCTAAAAACGTCATTGGCGAAGTCCCCCTGGAATCTATCTTCAAAGGGATATTCCCCTTTTTGTTAGCTGTAATCGTTGGAATTATCATCTTGATGATCTTTCCTCAGATCATCCTGTTTCTTCCCCACCTCATGTATTGATACACCCGGAAAAGAGCTTTTTGCGGGGAATTCTGCTTCACTTGGCAGCTATCTTAGCATTAGCCGCGTCAAACTTTTTGGCAATGAGATTTTCAAATTCCTTTCCGAGAAATCGACGGTTTCCCTGCAAATACCATTTGATGCTCTGCCAGTAGTCCTTCAACTCCTGCGGATCATGGATGCTATCAAGTATCCCTTCAATTTCTGAGAGCCTTTCCCTCTTCAAGGTATCCTTTTTCACCTCGTAAAAATCGTTCAGCCTGTGTTTCTGCTCTCGGGAAAAGCCGATATCCCAGGATCGATCAAGAAGGTCATTCACCAGATTATGGAGATCTTCAAAATCCTTGACCAGGCCCATCTGTCTTTCCGCACGTTCCAATATCATATCCGTGATTTCAGTCATCCTCTTTTCAAAGGCCTTTTCAAGGAGAAGCTCGTAATCATCTGTATAAAAAAGATGTTTTCGCAGAGAACTTAAGCTGTAATGAAAATAGTTCTTCAGTTGTTCCAGATCATTAATAGACGACAGGTAAGATATCTTACGGGAGATAGAAATGCGGTCCTGAAAATCCACGGAAAGAAGATTGGGAAAACTTCCCTTCCTCAGTAAGATCCCGGTTTTGGCGCTAAATAGATGGGTCAACTGGTAGCTCTCTTCCCAGAGTTTCTGTATGGAAAGCTCGTTCAGACAGGCGTTGACCGCCTCATAACGTTTTTCAATTTCTTCGCTCATGCCCAAAAAACTAAGAGAGACCGGCTCATCATTTGATCTGATCTTCTTTGTTCCCAATAGTCCCACTAAGAGGAGTTTAACCTGGCTCTCGTAGCTTAAATAACCGCCTACCTTCTCATATCCAAAGATACGCACCCTATCCCCGATGAGCTGTTCTAACATGAAATGCCTCACCGGTTCTGTTAGGCTCTGAAGGGTTCTATATATACGAAAGGCTTCGTAAACCTCTTTTTCAAAAGTTGCGTATCCAACATTGTGGAATTCTCTTTTCTTGTGAATGTATTTGAGAGGGACCTCTAACATAAGATTCACGAGATCCTGAAATTCAACATACCTAATACCCCGCAATCTGAACAACCTTTCTGTAGCAAAAATCATCCTCCCAGCCTTGATAATTCTTGGTCTATCTATTTCCTCCCATTCCTTTGATTCCAAGTAATCAGCTAATGAAACGCCCTCAGGAAGTCCTTCGGTTTGGTGCTTTTCAAGGGCGCAAAAAAGGGAGCCCCTCTCTTCAAAAGCCTTGTTTAACTCACCTTCAAGGGTCATCTCACCATCAATTACCTTATGACACATGGCCCTTATCTGGAAAAATCGAATCGCCAGATCCTCAAGGATCAGATCTTCTCTGATTGCAGAAAGCATTATAAATGAAAATACAAGAAATGCGTCAAAGAGTTCCTTGTCGCGGGGGGAGAGGACCGATTGTATGGCAGAAAACGATATCTCTCCCCGTACGGTATGATGGAGCAAGGCGTGATGCCTGACCAGGAAAATAAGATACGACTTTTCATCTTCGTTAAGACCATATCTTTCAGCGATTTCTTCCCTTTCCACAAAAAGTGCGCCGGCCCCGGCGAGGTCTGCCGGGTTGATCTCTTCGCTGTACTTTTTTCTAAGGGCGGGTACTCTTCCGAGATCCTGAAATATGAATGATTTGGCCAATGCGTCAAAGAGGGCATGGTTGCCTTTAAAGCCCTCAATAATTTCCCCAAGGTTTTCCAACTGTAGTTCACTGAGTCCCACGATGCCAGTGGCCATGGGTCCAAATTCCTTCTGAGCTAACCTGTGCAGGAAGTCTATGTCCTGGAAATCCTGCTTGTCATGCGTAATCAAGGCCTGGAATTTTCTTGTTGCAGCAAGAATGTAATTAGTGACAGGAGAAGTTAAGTAAATATGTCCGGAGATGTCGAGGTCCTGAAGGGACATAAATTCGGGGAGCAGAAAATTCAAGAGAGAGGGTGCGTTATAAAAAAGGAGGGCAAGATCAGTATATAGATGTTCAGGACGAAACATGACGCTCGGGAAATTTGATCTCAGGGTTTCTCTAAGTCCCTTGGTTTCCTGAAACCATCTCTTCTGCTTTGCAGGCAATTTCAAGGTAGAATCGATTTCTTTCACGACCCTGAGATGGCTTTGGAAAAAAGTCTCAAGATCAGAAAACAATTTCTCTAAGCTCTTCAGCTCTTCCTGTGGCATTTCGGAAATTGGCCGGGTAAGTATTTTCTTTGACAGAGAGGCCACCTTTTCAATATCCCTGGATATGTCTTTATAGGCAATTTCCAATACTTGTGTCTTTGATGAGATGCTTAGCTGAAAACCAGTCCCTAATATGAATGAGGATTTCTCTTGGCTCAACTGATCTCTAAACTGTCTGAGGATGGTCAGATCGAGGCGCTCAATATTTATGGACGACGCCTCCTGCTCCACTTTTCTCACCTGATCTTCAATTTTCTTCGTGCTTACATCAGCCAAGATTGGGTTGAAATTGATGATTTCGCCCTGTGACAGAATCACTGCAATCCAGAGAAGCACAAACACGTTTCGACTATCCATTCTTTCAAAGAGATGTCCTGTCCCATGGAACTCCACTTCGAGAAATCTTCTATAGAACAGAGGCAGTTGCAAGGGATCGAGCCTAAGATACATCTCCTCGAATTCTTCTATTGTATTGACAAGCCTTATGACATTCTCTATCCGATCTGATTTCCGTTCATCATAGTCAGCTAAGGCCTCTTTTTCCATCTGGCCCTTTTGTCTGAGTTCACCCCAATTATCGAGGAATTCGAAATAATTCATCATCATGAGAATCTTTTGAACAATTTTGTAGTGTATCCCCCCCATGGAGGCTATTTTCTCATCCAAAAGCTGATCCCAATCCAATTCCTGATTGACCACAACTCTTACTGTCGATTCATAAAGGTCAAAGAGTTGTGAGAGCTGTTCATGAGTGAATTCAGAGCCACGGGCCGCCTCTGTTTCGGCTAAGGTCATCAACCGGCAATAACGGAGCAGGTTAAACGCCTGGTGGACGTCATATGTCCGGGCCAGGTCAGAAACAGGCTTCAAAGCCTTCTCGCTTACCTTACCGGAGATGATTCGACCAAAAGCAGTATGTCCCAGGACGATAAGAATGATTTCCTTCAGCTCATTGTAGTTAAACCCGAAAAGGGTCAGGGCCTCGAGATTTTCAAGCAGTCTGGTCTTTGGGCCTTCTATTCTGTCGGGGTTCAGATAACCCTTTATTTTCTCAAGGCGATTGATTTTTGTTGTCAGCCTGATTACATGGTTAAGGGCCTTGAATCTCCTGTTTTTGTTTTCCAAAGGCTGCTTCAAGCGATCAATAAAGACCTGCGGCAGGATTTGATAGCTGCCTCTCTTAAGCCTTCCTAAAATAACTTTAAGGGTTTGAATCAGATACTCAAATGAGTCTTTGTAATCGGCTACAAGTTCTACGGGACAACCTATAAGGTTTGACTCCATCACATCCCGTTTGACATCCGCTACGTTGGTTTTAAGGGCCTTTTTCTGTCCCAAATAGATCATGATGTATTTAGGAGAATAGTCTTTACATGAAAATCTCTTTTTCCACTCCCTTTTGACTGGATCGGGCACCACAGGCTTGAGAAATACCTTGTCAAAAAAAATTTCAAAGAGTTTGGCCCAAATCTTTTCCTGGTCAATTGGAAAAGACCAACCTGCAAAGTGAGAATTGATATATGGCAGGTCATTTATCTCCTCAAGGGGCATTTTTTCAAAAGATTTCCCCCCGAGTAAAGTGTCTACAATTTCTTGCTCAACATAAGAGCCACTCAAATATTTTTGTAAATCAAAGATGCTTGCTGTGACGGTGTGATCTTTGATCTTGTATCTCTTCTTTGTACCAAAGGTATGACTGAACAACGCGAAGTTTTTTTCTTCCTGCTCGGTCTTGAAAACGAGTTCCGCGGTTCGATTGGTCTTGGCCGTTAAATGGTCTGCGATCAAAAAGACTTCACCGTCTGTTTTTAGCAAATTGCGGACCTTCCAGAGGAGATGGGTGCAATATTGGTCGAGCCGTCTTTTTGAAAGCGTTTCTTTAGCAAGAGGGCTGAATTCCTCCATTAGGACAATTTCATATAGATCACTCGTCAGTATGACAAGATCCAGGCTCTGGTTCAGTTCAGACAATTTCTCGAGAGAGTCCAAGGCGATAACATTGTGCTCTTTAAATCGAAAAGAAAGCTCATTCAGGATTAAGTCGTCATGATGCGACAGTACACCTATGCTGTAAGACTCTTTCAGATATTTTTTTCTGTGGAAACCAACGATCTTGCTAATTTCTTCTACTCTGGCTTTGATGTGGGTAAGGGAGTTGGATATGAGATGGACAGGGATCAGGTAGTACCGTTTTCCGAGGCTGGAAAACCTGATCAAAAGTCCCATCTTGCGGTATATCTCATTGAGTTCCTTGTAATATACCCTTATATCTTCGGGGTTTTCGAGGCTTATGGCATGGAGTTGTCTTATCTCTTTCGGTTTGAGTCGGTCATAGTCCTCAAAAAGGCCTACCCCATAGGCATTGCCACCAAATCTGCTCCGTAGTTGGGATGGGTGTTTGAAAGAGACATAGGTCCCTATAGGGACATATGCCGGATCGATCCCTAATGCATCAAAATCATCAGGGTTTATAAATTTGAAGGGACCTTCTTGCCAGAGGGTCTCTTTTGGAAGGGGATTGGTGGAACCCATGAAGCTCAGCTCTCCAATGGTGGATGGATTGATGCAGGGGACCGGATGAAGGCCGTTTGAAGTTTAGGTAAGGGTAGATGGCTTATTTTGTGCCCAATCTTAGAGCCAACGTTTACGACGTTTATAAGCTTTCACGTTTTTGTATGATTTGAGGCCTCCTGAAGCAGCGGTGCCTAAATAAAATTCTTTCACATCCGGGTTTTCACGCAGATCCTCCGCGCTGCTTTCCATAACGATCTTCCCATTTTCCATCACATAGCCATAGTGGGCAATCTGGAGGGCCATATTTGCGTTTTGCTCCACGAGCATTAATGTTGCGGCTTGCTCCTCATTTATCCTTCTGATAATCTGAAATATCTCTTTGACAAGAATCGGGGCAAGACCTAAGGATGGCTCATCTAAGAGCAAAAGCCTTGGGTGGGCCATCAGCGCTCTCCCTATTACAAGCATCTGGAGCTCACCGCCGCTGCAATACCCTGCCAGGGCCCTTTTCCTTGCAAGGAGGGCGGGAAAATAGCCATATACCATTTCCAGGTCTTTCTGGTATGGTTTGGTCCAACGGGTGGCAGTGCCGACCCTAAGATTTTCTTCGACGGTCAGGTATTTGAATTCCTGTCTTCCTTCCAGGACTTGAATGATCCCTTTTCGGGTAATCTCTTCGGGAGAAGAATTCTGGACAGGTTTCCCGTCATACTCGATTGAGCCCTCGGTGACCTTGCCGTTTTCAGGCTTGAGCAGGCCGGAAATTGCCTTGAGGGTGGTAGTCTTGCCGGCCCCGTTGCTTCCTAAGAGAGAAACCACCTGCCCCTCCCTTACGGTAAGGGACACGCCCTTCAGGACCTGTATCACATCAGAGTAAACAACGCTGATATTATTTATAAGCAACCTGACATTATCTTGCATAGTTTAAAACCTTAGTAAGAAAATGGCCACAGCCTGAAATTAGACCGCACAATGCGCCACACCTCTGCAAGGCCCTTTGGTTCAAAGATGATAAACAGGACTATGGCCAGGCCATATACGAATTCACGGAGAGGGGCAATAGTCAACGCTACCCCGGTGGAGGAGCCTACATTCATCAGGTATTCTGTAATATGACTCAACAGTTCATTTAGGCCAACAATAAATACTGTGCCGAAGATAGAGCCGGGGATGCTCCCGAGACCCCCGATTATGATCATGGCAATATATTCAATGGATAGGCCCAGATTAAAGGGTTCAGGGGTGATAGCCATCGTGTAGTAGGCAAAAAGGGCCCCTGCAAAACCAGCGTAAAAGGAGCTTATAGCGAAGGATAGGAGTTTGTATGGGAAGATCGGAATCCCCATCCCCTCAGCGGCCCGGTCATTATCCCGGATAGCAATAAAAGCCCGGCCGATCTTTGTGCGAATCAGATTAACGGCTATTAATGCCATCAAAACAAAGCAGATAAATATCACATAAAAAAAGGCTCGGTCATCACCGAGATCCAGGCCAAAGAGATTAGCGCTTGGAACTACGAGCCCTTCGGCGCCCCCTGTGAGGCCCTCCCACTGCACCAGGACATATTCAATGATGAACTGCCCTGCCAATGTGGCGATACAGAGGTATAGGTGTTTAAGACGGGCTGAAGGGAGACCGAAGACCATCCCCACGGCGGCAGATACTATCCCCGCAATCGGCACCGTTAACAAAAAAGGGACTCCCCCCCTCGTGGCTAAGATGGCGGCGGTATAGGCTCCAACGCCAAAGAAGGCCCCGTGACCGAGTGAAATCTGACCCGTATATCCTATGAGAAGGTTAAGCCCTATAGCCGCGATGGCATAAATCCCTATAGAGTTGAGGATATAAAGGGTATAGGGGCTGCTTATAAAAGGTATTACCCCGAAAAGGAACAGAAGCCCTATGCCCAACCAGAGCCGGCCGAAGTCTGTGCCGAAGATCGTCAACTCTTGCTGGTAACTTGTTTGGAAGCTACCGCAGGGGTGAAACTGAAGTTTACGCATTTTCATAATTCTTCACAATTCCTCAGTCTGCAATCTACAATCTACAATCAATTACACCCTTTCTATTTCCACCAAACCAAAGAGGCCGTAGGGTTTTACCATGAGGATGAATATCAGTACAATATAGGGTATGATTTCCCGTAAAGATGAGGAGACGTATCCCCCGGTAAAAGTCTCTAACAGACCGATAATAATACCACCCAGAATAGCTCCACCGATACTGTCCAGCCCGCCTAAAATCACAACAGGGAACACCTTGAGGCCTATGGCGCTCAGTTCGTGGACATTGATTCCATTGATGATCCCTAAGACAATGCCGCTCATGGCGCAAACTAAGGCTGCGATAGCCCATGAGAGGGCAAAGACCCTTCTCACGTGAACTCCAAGAGAGAGAGCGGCGGGCTGGTTGTCAGCCACGGATCTCATGTAAATTCCCTGTGATGAATATTTGAAGAAGAGCCCGAACAGGATAAGGAACAGTATCCCGATTATGAATGCTGCCACGTACACAGATGGAATCTGAATAGCTCCCCACTTTAAAGAAAGAGCTTCGGGCAAAAATTTGGGGTAATCGTGGATATCCCCTCCGAAGATGAAGAGCAACAGCCCCCGGAACATAAGCGCCAACCCCAGGGTCAACATAATTACCTGGATAAGGGCCTCTCCGATCAGGGGACGGAGGAAAAATTTCTCTAAAATAAAACCGAGGGTAAAGCTCCCGGCCAAAGTCAAGACAAATGCCAAAATAATAGGCAAATCAGCCCATGCAGAGAGGGCAAGAAAGAGAAAGGCTCCTATTGCCATAAGTTCCCCGTGGGCAAAATTGAGCACGCTGCTCGATTTGAAAATCATGACAAATCCGAGCGCGGAAAGGGCATAAAGAAAACCTAAAGAAATGCCATTTACCAGAAGCTGAAGAAAAAATTCCATATCAGGAGACGCCCCCTTATACTGTCAATATCCTTACCGTTGTCTCTATGGTCCCTACTGTCCCGTCTCTGTACCGCACCTCACCCTTTATAGGCAATTCAGTTTTATCGGAATACATGGCATCAATGAGGTTCTTGTATTGCTCAAAGACGAACATCCGTCTGACCTTGCCCGTTCTCGTCAACTCTTCGTCATCTGCATCTAAGAGTTTATAGAGTAGAATGATTTTTTTTAATTTCATCGGATCGGGCAACTGATTGTTTACTTCGGCTACTTCTCCCCGGATCAACCCCTCAACGGCCTGCTGCTGGGACAGATCTGTGTATGTGGTATAGGGGATTTTTCTGTCTTCCGCCCAGTTACCAACATTACCGAAATCGATATTGACGAAGGCCGTGAGATAATTCTTTCCTTCTCCCCAGATAACAGCCTCTTTAATATACGGGCTGAATTTCAGTCTTGTTTCAATAAAATCTGGCGAAAATGCCTCATCCTCGTGGGTCCTCATAATGTCCTGTTTTCGACCGATGATTAAGAGGTGCCCGTCATCATCATAATAAGCAGCATCACCGGTATAGAACCAGCCATCTTTCAATGCTTCGGCAGTCGCTTCAGGGTCCTGATAGTATCCTACAAAATTCGATTTACTGCGGACTAAGACTTCCTGGTCTTCAGTGATCTTGACTTCAGTCCCGGGAAGTGGCTTGCCCACTGTTTCCGGTTTGACTTCCTCATCTGGCTGCACCTGAAAAATCCCGCATGTCTCTGTGAGGCCGTAACACTGTTTCAAGTTCAGGCCGTTGGCCCTGAAAAATCGGATCACATCCGGGCTGATCGGATGTCCTCCTGTGTAGGCTGCGCGAAAGTTGAGGCAGCCTACCCGGTCTAAGAGAGGTTGCGATACGAGCCGCATACCCGCCCACCGGAGGGCTTTCAGCCGTGCAGGGATTTGTTTTTTCTCTGATTCCAGATCAACTATCTCTTTCCCGATATTCTGAAACAGATTATAAAGACGACGTTTAATAAATCCTGAATCGTTTATTTTGACCCTGATCTTGGATGCAAGATCCTCCCAGAACCTTGAAGAAGAAATAATAACGGTAGGCCCGATGTCTCTAAAGTCGTCTACGGCGGTTTCAAAGGTCTCTGGAAAGTTCATGACCAAACCACCACAGAGGGTGATGCCCGCGCCCCACATCTGATCTACGATCCAGGCGGTTGGTGTAATGGAGACCCAGTTGTCCCCTATGCCTATGGGCGCGGTTTCAATCCATTTGGAGGCCATGTCGATAAAATTGATGTGGCTCAACATAACCAGCTTAGGCACCCCGGTTGTACCTGAGGTCATAAGCATCAAGGCAACTTCATCCGGCTTCCCTTCCCATAATCTCTCATTATAAAGTTCAGGCTGTTCCTTGTTTAATTCTTCACCTAAGTCAAGGAGCTGTCTGAAACTGATCAGCCAGGGATTATCCCCATAGGTCCTCATGCCGGTCGGATCGGTATAGATAACGCGCCTTGTATGTGGGAGATCTTCCTTGCATGCAAGAAGCTTGTCTACCTGCTCTTGGTCCTGGGCAAAGACGTATGCAGCTTCAATGCGGTTTAGCCCCTGAGCTAACTCTTTGGCTACGGCTGAGGTAAAGAGAGGAAGTGCAACACCCCCCACGGACTGGACCCCTAACTCTGCAAAAAGCCATTCCGGGTCATTTTCGAGGATTAGCCCTACATTCTCCCCCTTCTTGAGACCGAGTGAAACCAGGCCTAACCCAACAAGCTTAACATAACGAAAATAATCTCTCCAATTATAGGTCTGCCATATGCCGTAGGCCTTTTCCCTTAGTGCAATCCTCTCATCCCCCAACCTTTCCGACTGTCTCAACAAGATTTGGGGTAAGGTAAATTGCCCTAAGGACGATAAGGTTTTCTGGTCAATACGCTCAATATTGTTGTTAATGGCATTCATCTTTTTATCGACTACTCACATGCGTTGGAGGCTGTCTATTCAATTTTGGAGGTGTCTCCGAGATATGCCTTTATGACCTGGGGGTGGTCTTGAACAAAATCCGGAGATCCTTCCGCAATTTTGACCCCGAAATCGAAAACCGCCACTCTTTTCGAGATGCTCATCACGATGGACATATCATGTTCCACCAATATCATAGTCTGGTTCCACGCCTCATTTAATTCAACCAAAAACCGTACCATGTCCTCTTTTTCTTCTAATGTCATACCTGCAAAGGGCTCGTCAAGCACAAGAAGCTTTGGTCGCAGTGCCAATGCGCGGCCTAATTCAACGCGCTTTCTCATCCCGTAAGGGAGGGAGCCGACGAGCTGCTTACGGATCGATTGCATCTCCAAAAAATCGATCAATTCTTCCAAAATTTCCCGCTGATGGACCTCTTCCTTTCGTACGCTCTTTAAAAAGAGGGCGGCCTTTCCCACACCATATTCACAATGCACATGTCGGGCCAACAGCATATTGGATAGCACCGTCATGCCGGGAAAAAGTTCAATATTCTGATAGGTTCTGCCGATTCCCATTTTAGTAAGATGATGGGTTGAGAGGTGGGTGACATCTTTTCCGTTAAAAAATATCTGGCCCTCTTGGGGTTTATAATAACCGGTAACGCAGTTCAACAGGCTTGTCTTGCCTGCGCCATTTGGACCGATTATTGAAAGCAGCTCTCCGTTGTGGACAGAGAGATCGATCTTGCTGAGGGCAGTAATGCCGCCAAACTTTAGAGTGAGGTCCGTCACCTCAAGCTCGGCCCGTCTTTCTTCGGGCCGGGCTGAGATGAAGATACTCGGTTCACCTCGAAAGGCTTTCATTTTATGATGGTCACCTTTTCTTTTCCTGGGATCCAGAATTTTGTGAGTGGTGTATATGTCTGATCTTCATTGATCTTTACGATTCTCGCAGTGAAAGAGCCTCCATGGTCGGTGTCTGTGTAAGTGATGTTGGGAACAAGCCCCCCGAAGTCCTCATTCTGGAAAGTCTCGAGGGCCAGATTTACAGACTGGCTGTTTATCTTACCGAATTTGTCGTTTGCTCTCTGGAAGGCCCTTGCCATGATGGAACCGATAACAACCCCTTCCCAATAGGAGCAATCAAATTTTTCCACGGTCTTATACCGCTTCATTAGGTCTTCCATTAATTTAATTCCTGGTGTTCCGTCGCCCGGCAGACATCCTGGAAACTGCATATGCATACGGTTACGAATAATCCCCTTGCCACGCTTAAAGAAATCGGGATCCGTGGATGTCCAGGTCCCGAAAAAGGGCACATCGTAACTCACTCGGTCTGCGGATTTAAGGGCCATAATGATTGCAGAGGGAAGACACTGCATGAAGATATATTCGGCCCCCTCTTTCTTCAGCCTCAAAAGTTCGGTCTTGAGGTCCAAGGTCTTGGGGGGGAATTGTTCGATATCGACGATATTTATGTTGTTTTTCGCGGCATATTCCTTGCTTGCCTTGTGAATCGATTTTCCATAGGCGTTATTATAGGTCAAGAGGCCCACTTTGGGAGGAGCGCTTCCTTTATGAATTGCATTGATGTATTCAAGAACTGCGTAGCAGTCCATAATATAACTTCCATAGGGAAGATACGCATAGGCTACCGGTGGCTTGAGGATGCCCTGATAGGTGGAGTAGTTGATGTTGGGGACTTTATATTTCTGAATGATCGGCTTCGCCATAATCCCGGATCCGGCATCCCAGGTAGCAATCATGTCCATCTTATCAGAGGTGCAAAATTTCTTGACGTATTTAAGGGCTTCAGGGACCTTATAAGCATGGTCAACGACAGTCAAGTCGATCTTGTTACCGCCGATACCCCCCTTTACCTCATTAATATACCGGAAATAGTCCTGTTGTCCCTTGGCGTGGAATTGTCCCCACGTGGAAGCCGGACCTGTCAGGTTAATCACTGCCCCGACCTTTATGTCTTTGGCGAAAGCGCCCGTTGGAATACCGATGGCGATCATTCCCACTACAATCAAACAGATAGTTGCCAAACCCAGTAATTTGCGCATAGTTCCCCTCCTTAAATTAAACAAAATAGATTTAAATCATTACCTCTTTATACCACGGTCCTTTCTTGCAATCTATCACCCACCTTTCTTTTTTAAAATACTTTTATAGAATTTAATTCAAGTTCCTATTTCTTGTCAAGAAGTTATTCCAAATAAATGTTGACGTCCATGTAAAAAGTCCTTTTTACATGGACGTCAGGAATTCAGGAATTGCACCAAACCCCTAACTTTTTGACTTTTTACGAGTTCATCAATGTTATGCGGATCTGGAAAGTCCCCTTACGTCGGTTCTGGGAGAGCGAATTGCGAAAAAAGCATAGAAAAAGTCTTGACACTGTTTGCAGGCAATGGTATTCGCTTCATGAATGAATAATCATTCATTGGCGGTGAAAACTATGAGCAAAAGAAAAAATAACGAAAAATATTATCGAATTATAGTGGCGGCCACCAAGGTTTTTGCGAAAAAGGGCTTCTATAAATCCAAGATATCAGAAATTGCCAAAGAGGCAAAGGTTGCGGATGGCACTATCTACATCTATTTTGAAAACAAAGATGATATCTTGATCTCTCTTTTTGAGGAACAGATGAAGGCCGTGATTAATAATATGGAAGTCCAGATCTCTGGAATAGATGATCCTGCAAGAAAGCTTGAGCGATTTGCATCAACCCATCTTGATCTTATTGAAAAGAACCACGACATGGCAGAGATTATTCAGGTGGAGCTGCGGCAGAGCGGCAAGTTTATGAAGGAATATAAGAATGAAAAATTCATTCAGTATTTGGATATAATTGAGGATATCATAAGTGAGGGCCAAAAAGAAGGTATT